>ERZ795053.86-NODE-86-length-106337-cov-11.592255_pt1 | contig 106337 bp, 100 predicted proteins | sample MGYA00375137_ERZ795053 | MGnify/ENA primary metagenome ERZ795053 (study PRJEB30182, sample SAMN05720284) | activated sludge metagenome | isolation source: Anaerobic digester | place: Hong Kong | collected 2014-12-17 ... | reverse complement strand
TCGGCCGCTCTCTCCGCGGTAGAGGGAGCAAGTCAGAAGGCCGCGGAGCAGGCCAAGCCAGCGACCGCCGTGGCCGGGCTTGTACCGGCCGGTGGCGGTGCCCCTCACAAAGCAAGAGGGGGCTGAGGCCCGCGGCTCCAGACCTGCCTGCGCAGGTCTGGGCAGGCCGAAGGGCCGACGCCTCTGGCGGCGAGCACCGAGGCGCCGAAGGCGACTCAGGGGGGTGCCCCTTTTCCCGGAGGCACTCCTTTGTTCGCCAGAGCATCCGCCCGCTCGTTCTCCGGGTGGCCGGCGTGGCCGCGCACCCAGTGCCAGTGGATGCGGTGCCCGCCGCCGCTGACCAGCGCGTCCAGCTTCTGCCACAGGTCCACGTTCTTCACCGGCTGCTTGGTGCTGGTGCGCCAGCCGCGCGCCTTCCAGCCGGCGATCCATTCGGTGATGCCCTGGCGCACGTACTGGCTGTCGAGGTAGAGATCCACCTCGCACGGCCGCTTGAGGGCCGACAGCGCCTCGATCACCGCCGTGAGCTCCATGCGGTTGTTGGTGGTCAGCGGCTCGCCGCCGAACAGCTCTTTTTCATGACCCGCGCTGCGCAGCAGCACGCCCCAGCCGCCGGGGCCGGGGTTGCCCTTGCAGGCACCGTCGGTGTAGATCTCGATGTGGTTCATTCTTCAGTGATTTTTTGGGCCCCAGACCTTGTGTGGCCGGCGCGGCCAGCTATGGATACAGGAGCACCCGCAACGGCCGGCGCGGTCTTCCAGGTCTGGCCCACCAGCTTGGCACCCTGCGTGCGCTTGACCGCCACGACGAGGTAGGTGGCGCCGAACACCGGCCACCAGCGCTCGCCGAGCCGGTCCATCCAGGCGAAGCGCGCCAGCGCGCTGGCCGAGCGCACGGCGGGCGACCAGCAGCCGAAGTGCACGGCCTCGACCTCGAACTCCAGCAGTCGCAGCCAGTCACGCAGGCGCCGGTGGCCGAGGAACTCGCCCGCCTCGGGCAGGAACAGCCGGCCACGCCCGCCCAGATGGCGCAACAGATGCACGCGCATCTGCTTGAAGCCCCACAGGCTGAGCGGGTTGAATCCGGCGATCGCCACCCTGCCCTCGTGCACCAGCACGCGCTGCACCTCGCGCAGCGCAGCGTGCGGATCGTGGCTCAGCTCCAGGGTGTGCGGCAGCACCACCAGGTCCAGGCTGGCCTCGGCGAACGGCAGCGCCGTGGGATCGGCGACCAGCGCCAGGCGGGGCGCCGCCGGGGCCTGCGGCGGGACGGGCGGCCGGGCCGCTCCGGGTTCGGCCGCCGGCGCGGCGCCGGGCGTGTGCTCGGCCGCAGGTTCAGGCGTGACCGCGGAAACCGTGGGCGCCCCCATGGCCAGCCAGCGGTGCGGCATGCGGTTGGCGGCCAGCGCGTCGATGTCGGCCAGGCCCAGTTGCAGCGCGTGGTAGCCGAACACGTCGGCCAGTGCGGCGTCGAAACGCTCGCGCTCCCAGGCCAGCACATGCTGGCCCGGCGGGGTCTGAAACCAATCGTGAAGGCCGATCATGCGGGCTCGGTTGGTGGTATGTTCTCGCGCGGCCCGGGACGCTTGGCCGGGCTCGCCCTCCGGGTGCCGCCGCAGCCTGCCGGCCAGCCTGGCCGCGCTTCCATCAAAAACTGCATCAACGGCCCCCAACCGGCGTCATTTAGAATTCGCGTGTCATGGAATTGATAGCACTGCCGGCCTTCAGCGACAACTACCTCTGGTTGTTGCACGACGGCGCGCAAGCCCTGGTGGTGGACCCGGGCGACGCCGCGCCGGTGCTCGAGGCGCTGCGGCAGCGATCGCTCACGCTGGCGAGCATTCTAGTCACGCACCACCATGCCGATCACACCGGCGGCGTGGCCGAACTGCGGGCCGCCACCGGCGCCCAGGTGTTCGGCCCGGCCACGGAAGCCGTGCCCGAGCCGCTGGTGCGCGTGAAGGGTGGCGACGTGGTGCGCACGCTGGGCCTGGCCTTCGAGGTGATCGACGTGCCGGGCCACACGGCCGGCCACATCGCCTATTTCTGCCCGGACCTGGACGGCGCGCCGCTGCTGTTCTGCGGCGACACGCTGTTTTCCGGCGGTTGCGGGCGCCTGTTCGAGGGCACGCCGGCGCAGATGCTGGCCTCGCTCGACCGGCTGGCCGCCCTGCCCGGCGCCACGCGGGTGTGTTGCGCGCACGAGTACACGCTGTCCAACCTGCGCTTTGCGCGCGCGGTGGAGCCCGGCAACCACGCGCTGGCCGCCTACGAGCAGCAGTGCGAGCGGTTGCGCGAAGAAGGTCGGCCCACGCTGCCTTCGCGCATCGACACCGAACGCGCCGTCAACCCCTTTCTCCGCAGCCGCGAAGCCAGCGTCACGCAAGCCGTGCGCGCGCACGCGGCCTCCGCAACCGACGAGGTGGCGGTGTTCGCCGCGCTGCGTCAATGGAAGAACGAGTTCCGATGAGATGGATTTCCTGGCTGGCGCTGGCCGCCACCGTATGGCTGGCCGGCTGCGCGGCCCCCGGCACCACCACCCAGGCTGAAGGCGGCCCCGCCAGGCCGGCCACCACGTCGACCCCGCGCACCGGCACCATGCCGCCGGTGCCCGTGGCCGAGGTGCATTCCGACCGCGTGGCCAACCTGGCCACGCCGGTGGATCTGTGGGACCGCATCCGGCGCGGCTTTGCCATGCCGGATCTCGACAACGATCTGGTGCACAAGCAGGAAGAGTGGTACGCCGCCCGGCCCGATTACATCGAGCGCATGACCGAGCGCTCGCGCATGTACCTGTTCCACATCGTCGAGGAGCTGGAGCTGCGGCAGATGCCCACCGAGCTGGCGCTGCTGCCTTTCGTCGAATCGGCCTTCAACCCGCAGGCGGTGTCGAGCGCCAAGGCCGCCGGCATGTGGCAGTTCATGCCCGCCACCGGCCGCCACTTCGATCTCAAGCAGAACATCTTCCGCGACGACCGGCGCGACGTGCTCGGCTCCACCCGCGCCGCGCTCGACTACCTGGAAAAGCTGCACGGCATGTTCGGCGACTGGCACCTGGCTCTGGCCGCGTACAACTGGGGCGAAGGCAACGTGGCGCGCGCCATCAAGCGCAACCAGGAGGCCGGCCTGGGCACCGGCTACGCCGACCTCAACATGCCGGCCGAAACGCGCAACTACGTGCCCAAGCTGCAGGCCATCAAGAACATCGTGGCGCGGCCCGGCGGCTTTGGCGCCACGCTGCCGGACATCGGCAACCACCCGTACTTCGACACGGTGGACATCAGGCGCGACATCGACGTCGCCGTGGCCGCCAAGCTGGCCGAGGTGCGGCTGGAAGACTTCAAGGCGCTCAACCCCTCGCACCGCAAGCCGGTCATCTTTGCCACCGGCACGCCGCAGGTGCTGCTGCCCTGGGACAACGCGGCGCTGTTCCAGAAGAACCTGAAGGCCTACGACCCGGCCAAGCTGGCGTCGTGGACGGCCTGGGTGGCGCCCTCCACCATGCCCTCGCGCGAAGCCGCCAGGCGCGTGGGCATGGACCTCGACGACTTCCGCGACGTCAACGGCATCCCGAAGAACATGATGGTCAAGGCCGGGTCCACGCTGCTGGTGCCGCGCGCCGATGGTGCGCCGGCGGCGGTGGCCAGCCAGGTGGTCGACAACGCCAGCTTGGCCTTCACACCGGAAATCATCCTGAAGCGCGTCACGGTGCGTGCCCGCAAGAACGACTCCCTGGCACGCCTGGCAGCCCGTTACGACTTGCCTGCCAGCACCGTGGCGGGATGGAACAAGATGCACGCAGGTGCTGCCCTGCGCCGTGGCCAGGCCGTGACCCTGTACCTGCCGGTGCGTGCGGCCGAAGCCGCGGCGAGCGAAGGCGTGCGGCACGGCAAGGCCGCCAACCGACGGGCACGAGGCGAAGACGGCGGACGCCGTGATAACGCCCACGCACGCGGCGCCAAGGGCCAAGGTGGCGGCTCGAAAGCCGCCGGCAACCGCGGCGCCAAAAGCAGCTCCAAGGCCAGCGCCGGCAAGGGCAGCGCCAAGGGCAAGAAGCGCCGCTGAAGCCCGCGCCCGCCGCGCTCAGCTGCGCGCCGGAGCCCGGCGCACGAAGTCGTAGGTGTAGGTGGCGCCCGGCGAGATCGGGCGCGCGGGCTGGCGCATGAACTCCTGGCCGGCCAGCACGCGGTGGGCGGTGGCGATGCTTTCCTCGCTCACCATGCCGTCGGGTGACAGCGCCTCGCGCGATTTGTCGAAGGCAGCCAGGTAGACCGCGCGATCGCCGTACATGTAGGCCTCGGGTACGGCCTTGACCAGATCGCCCGGCCCGGCCGTCTGCAGCCACTTCAGCGCCCGCAGCATGGCGTTGGTCAGGCCCTGTACCACCTCGCGCGAGCGCAGCAGGAAATCCTGCCGCGCATAGAGGCAGCCGCCCGGTGTCAGGCCGCCGTAGAAATCCTTGGTGCCACGCAACGAGCGGGTGTCCCACAGCACGCGGATGTCCTGCCGGTATTCGAGCAGGCTGATCACCGGATCGATGTTGGCGATGGCGTCCACCTGGCCTTCGCGCAACGCCGTCACGGCAGCCACGGTGTTGCCGATGCCCACCAGGTTCACATCGGCGCTCGTCAGCCGTGCGCGTGCCAGCACGAGGCTGGTGAACCAGTGGCTCGACGAATCCCGCGCCGTAATGCCGATACGCCGGCCCCGCAATTGCGTGGGCGACCGGAAATCGTGCAGGGTGCGGTTGGACACGCCGAAGACCATCTGCGGCGCACGGCTGAAGAACACAAACGCGGTGGCGCTGGGGCCGGTCTGGCGCAGGAAGATGGTGTTCTCGTAGGCGCCGGCGACCACGTCGGCCTGGCCGTCGACCATGGATTGGCGGGCCAGGCTGCCGCCGGCGTGGTCGCGCAACTCCACGTCCAGGCCCTCGTCCCGGAAGAAGCCCAACTGGTCGGCCAGCGTGACCGGCAGGTAGTAGAGAGCGGTCTTGCCGCCGAGGGCCAACACCACTTTTCTGCGCTGGGCGCTGGCCGGCGCCGATTGCGCGCGCGCGCCAAGCCCGGTCAGCAACAGGGCGGGCGCCGCCAGCACGGCGCGACGGTTCAGAGACAGGTTCGGCAAGACTTCCACCAGCAGCAGCGCAATCCCCGGAACGGGGGACGCGTCTTACGTTAGCCGAGGCCATGACGCGCTGCCATCCGGATCAAACCCGATGGGGTTTTCTCTTACGCCGGACGATGCATGCTGTGGTGATGCCGACGCACGTCGGCACCACCGTTCATAGGTGGCGCGTGCACGCTGTTCTGAGGCCTGACGCCAACGCCAGCCACGCGATCGGCGCGCCTTCCAATCGAACCGGCCACCAGCCCTTGCTCCATCGGTGGCGGCAGCTATTCGAAAGATAGCAACTGCGGGCCGTCGTGCACGCTCAACGCCGGTCGACCAGCGCGTGCGCGATGGTGCCCAGATCGACGTACTCCAGCTCGCTGCCTGCCGGCACGCCGCGCGCCAGGCGCGTGACCGTGAGCCCGCGCGCCTTGAGCGCCTGCGCGATCACGTGCGCCGTGGCCTCGCCCTCGGCGGTGAAGTTGGTGGCCAGGATCACCTCCTGCACCAGGCCATCGGTGGCGCGCTCAATGAGCTTGTGCACGCCGATGTCGCGCGGGCCGATGCCGTCCAGCGGGCTGAGCTTGCCCATCAGCACGAAGTAGCGGCCCTTGAACGCGCCGGTGCGCTCCAGCGCGGCCTGGTCGGCCGGGGTTTCCACCACGCAGAGCTTGCTGGCGTCGCGCTGCGGATCGCTGCAGGTGGCGCAGATCTCGCTTTCGGTGAAGGTGTAGCAGCGCGCGCAGTGCCGCACCTGCGCCACCGCCTCCTGCAGCGACCGCGCCAGCACCTGCGCGCCCTCGCGGTCGTGCTGCAGTAGGTGAAACGCCATGCGCTGGGCCGAGCGCACGCCCACCCCCGGCAGACGCCGCAGCGACTGCACCAGCGTGTCAAGGGCGTGGGTATCGCTCAATGGGCAGTTCTTTCCATTCAGTGAACCATTGGGTTCTCGCGCGATACACCTGTGCAGCCATGGCGGAGAAGCGGGCCAAGCCAGCGACCGCCGAGGCGCGGCTTGCCCCGCCCTCTGGCGGCCCACCCGTTCCGCAGGACAGGGGGCTGAGGCCCGCGGCTCCAGACTTGCCTGCGCAGGCCTGGACAGGTCGAAGGGCCGCCGACACTGGCGGCGAGCACCGAGGCGCAAAGCGAGTCAGAGGGGTGGCCCCCTTAAAACGGGAACTTCATGCCCGGCGGCAGGCCAGGCATGCCCGCCGGCATCAGCTTGCCCATCTTCTCGGCCGACAGTTCCTCGGCCTTGCGCACGGCAGCGTTGAAGGCGGCGGCCACCAGGTCTTCCAGCATGTCCTTGTCGTCGGCGAGCAGGCTCGGGTCGATGGTGACGCGCTTGACGTCGTGCTTGGCGGTCATCAGCACCTTCACCAGGCCGGCGCCGGATTCACCTTCCACCTCCATCAGCGCCAGTTCGTCCTGGGCCTTCTTGAGGTTGTCCTGCATGGCCTGGGCCTGCTTCATCAGGCCGGCGAGTTGTCCTTTGTTGAACATCGGTTTCCTTTGGTCAAAATCTACGAGAACCTCTTGATCGACCGGCCGCGGGGCAGGCCAGTCCAGCGGAGGCCGTGGATCGGGCTTGGCCCTGCCACTGGCGTCGTCCTCTCTGGGGGAAGGCGCGCAGCGCCACGGGGGGTTACAACGGCTTCACGCTTCCAGGCACGATTTTCGCCCCAAAGTCGCGCATCATCTCCTGCACGAACGGATCGGCCATGAGCAGCGCCTCGGCGGCCTTCTGGCGGCGCGCGTTGGCGATGGCGTTGCGGCGCGACGGGCTATCGTCCACCAGGCCCACGTCCACCTTGAGGCGCACCGGATGGCCGGCACCGCGCAACGCCTCCTGCAGGCGCTCGGCGGCGGCGGACTGGGCCAGCGATTCGTTCTCCACACGCAGCGTCCATTGCGTGTCGGTGCGCGCCACCAGCTGCGCCTGCAGCGCCAGCTCACGCACCAGCGCCGTCACCAGCTCGCGCGCCACCAGGTCCTGCACCAGCTCGTGCCAGAAGTCGCCCTCGGCCGACGCACGCACTGGCGGCGGCTCCGGCGCAGCGGCGGTGCGCACCGCGCGCTCGGCCATGTCGGCACTCTCACGCACTTGAAATGCTACTATTTCTGAAGCTGCCTGCGCCCGCCCTTCCTGGGCTGGAGGCCTGTTTCCTTGTGAATCCTGGGCTGGCGACAACGCTGGCCGGCGCACCGGCAGCGGCTGGATCGACGGATGTGCCGGCGTGGTGACGGCGCGTGGTGGCGCCGCCAGATCCGCATCGTCCCAGTCGACGGGCGGCAGATCAGCATCGGCCGGGTCTTCCCAGGGCGGCTGCGGAGGCAGGTCGTCATCCGTCTCGGGCTGCGCCGCAGCGGCATGGACGGCCGCGGCCTGGACATTGGAGGGTTCTGGCGCGACGCGATCTGGCGCCGGTGCAGGCGCGGAAGGCTGCGGCGTGACAGCTGAATCGGGCCGGGCCGGCGTAGCGACAGCGCCGGCGCCGGCGCCGGCGCCGGCGCCATGCGACCCGGCCCGCGCGCCCTGCGGTGCCGCAGCCTCAGCCGATTTCAGGCTTTTTTTTTCCTGCGCCGCTACCTCAACTGGCTGGTCACCCGCCGGCGCCTTGAACGGCAGCAGGCGCAGCAGCACCATGGTGAGGCCGGCGTATTCGTCCGGCGCCAGGCCGAGTTCGGCGCGGCCGTGCAGGCACAGGCTGTAGAGCAGCTGTGTCTCGTCGGCCGGCATGGCAGCGGCCAGGCGGGCGATTTCGGCAGCCTCCGGGTCGGTCTCGTCCACCGGCATGTCGGGCACGGCCTGGCGCACGGCCATGCGCTGCAGCACGCCGGTCATGTCCTCCAGGGTGGAAGCGGCATTCAGCCCGGCTGCGCGCAACGCATCGGAGAGCTCCACCACCGCCTTGCCGTCGCCACGCGACAGCGCATCGATCAGCTGGAACACGACGCCGCGGTCGGCGCTGCCGAGCATCTGGCGCACGGCGGCCTCTTCCAGCCTGCCGGAACCGAAGGCGATGGCCTGGTCCGTCAGGCTGAGCGCGTCGCGCATGGAGCCGCGCGCGGCACGCGCCAGCAACCGCAGCGCCTGCGGCTCGGCCGGCACGCTTTCCTGCGCCAGCACATGCTCCAGGTGCTGCAGCACGGTCTCCGGCGCCATGGGCCGCAGGTTGAACTGCAGGCAGCGGCTCAGCACCGTGACGGGCACCTTCTGCGGGTCGGTGGTGGCGAGCACGAATTTCAGGTATTCGGGCGGCTCCTCCAGCGTCTTCAGCATGGCGTTGAAGGCGGTGTTGGTGAGCATGTGCACTTCGTCGATCATGAAGACCTTGAAGCGCCCCTGCACCGGCTTGTAGACCGCCTGTTCGAGCAAGCCCTGCACCTCGTCCACGCCGCGGTTGGAGGCGGCATCGAGCTCGGTGTAATCAACGAAGCGGCCGGCATCGATCTCGGTGCATGCCGGGCACACGCCGCATGGCGTGGCGGTGATGCCACCCTGCCCGTCAGCGCCCACGCAGTTGAGCGACTTGGCCAGGATGCGCGACACCGTGGTCTTGCCCACGCCGCGCGTTCCGGTGAACAGGTAGGCATGATGCAGCCGCTGCTGTTCCAGCGCGTTGGAAAGCGCCTGCACCACATGCTCCTGGCCCACCATCTCCGAGAAATTGCGGGGACGGTATTTGCGGGCCAGCACCAGATACGACATGCGGGGATTTTACGTGCCGCAATCAGCCTCGCCGGAATTAGAGGCAACTCTCGGATCGCGGATGAATCAGGGGTTCTCCCTAGCCACACGTCCCCAAAAAGGGGTATGCTGCAGCGCAACAAAGTCAATTCGTGACGGTTGGAGCAGGGCATGCCAAGGCATGTCTCGCGCCGGCCGGAAGCGTACCGATTGATCCATGTTCCAGTACGAATGTTCGGTCCCGCCGTGTAATGCGGCCGATGTCCGGCGCATCAAGGACCCGCAGGCACGCCTGCTGGTGGACGCCCTGGAGGGTTGCTGTCACCCCCGAGCCGAGCGCCTGCGCGCCCGCCTGCAGACCTGTCACGACGCGGATGAGCTTCAGGCCTTGCGAGCCGAGGTGCTGAATCTTCTCGCCCTGAGCTTCGGGCGGCCTGAAGCGGAATCGCGTCTGCAACTACAATAGAACATGACGGGCCTTCCCGCATGGTGAAGCGGCCAACCGGGTCAGGTGGGGAACCAAGCAGCCCTAACTGTGTAGCCAGTGCCGGGGTCAAGGCTCGTCACCCTTTTCTCTCCCTACCCCTGTCATGCAGCACCTGCAGCCCGCTCTGGCCGCACACCGCTGACGCAAAGCTTCGAAGCCTCAGCCCTCAGCGGCTTGCCGGTTGACCTCGAACGGCGACATGGCCAGCAGCGTGGTCAGCGCGCTCGAGGCCATCATCGTGCCCCAGAAGATGAAGAAGGTGACGGTGTAGACCGCCGGGCGCGACCAGTCGAGCCGCTGCCCGAACAGTGCGATGGTTTCCGGATCGAGCACGGCAAATACCGCCATCTCCAGCACGGCCGCCATCAAAAAGGCGGGCCAGGCAATCCACATCAGTCGTTCCCGCAACATGGGTCTGTCTCCTTCTGGGCCCTTGGGTTGCAAAACAATCAGTACTCCTTGCGGTAGCGCTCAGCGCCCTGCCGCGGGGTCGTTCGTGACCTGATTCTGCGCGGCTGGCGGCACGCCACCCGTGGCTGCGTGGTTGCGCGCCTGCATGGCCGGTGCATGGGCGCTGCCATGGGCGCTACTTACTTCATCTGCCGGGGGCGCACCGGCGCGGCTGCCGGGAGCGTCCTGGTAGACCGGATCGGGTGTGCGGATAGCCAGGAACAGCGTGAAGAACGATGCCACCACCACCACCGCCGGCCCCCCGATCACGAGCCAGAGGTGGCCGTGTTTCCACCAAGGAAGCTGGGGGGTGTTCTGTACTGTGTTCATCTTGGCACCATGAAGACCGATTTCTCGGAAATGTCGTGTCCGTCGGACGCGATCTTGAAGTGAATGGTATGCGACCCCGGCGCGGCGGCGTCGTAGGGCACGCGCAACTGCACCGGCACCCATAGCGATTGCGCGCCGTCCACGGTGACGCTCTTCTCGGACGTCAGCTCCAGACCGCTCAAGCCGTCTACCGACAAGTTGTAAGTCTGCGGCTTCTCGCTCGCGTTCATGATCTGGATGCGGTAGACGTTCTCGATCTTGCCGCCCTCGACGATGCGAGCCAGCGTGGCACGATCGCGCACGATGTCGACCTTGAAGGGCGTGCGCAGGAACAGGCTGACGAAGAATCCGGCAATGATGATGCCCAGCACCGTGCAGTAGAGCAGCACGCGCGGGCGAAACACGCGGCGCCAGATCTGCTGCTGCGTCCAGCCGTTGTTCAGGCCATTCTCGGTGGTGTAGCGGATCAGGCCCTTGGGGTATCCCACCTTCTCCATCACACCATCGCAAACGTCGATGCAGGCCGCGCAGCTGATGCATTCGTACTGCAGGCCCTTGCGGATGTCGATGCCCGTGGGGCAGACCTGAACGCACAGCGTGCAATCCACGCAATCGCCCAAGCCCAGTGCCTTGGGATCGGCCTTCTTGGAGCGTGCGCCGCGCGGCTCGCCCCGGGTGGTGTCGTAGCTGACGATCAGCGTGTCCTTGTCGAACATGGCGCTCTGGAAGCGCGCATAGGGACACATGTACTTGCACACCTGCTCGCGCATGAAGCCGGCGTTGCCATAGGTGGCAAAGCCGTAGAAGAAGATCCAGAAGGTTTCCCAGGGCCCGAGCGTCCAGTGCAGCACATGCGAGCCCAGTTCACGGATGGGTGCGAAGTAGCCGACGAAGGTGAAACCCGTCCACAGACCCACTGCGATCCAGGCCGCCTGCTTGGCCACCTTGCGCCACAGCTTCGTCGCCGACATGGGCGAGGCGTCCAGCCGCATGCGCGCACTTCGATCACCCTCGATCTTGCGCTCGATCCAGAGGTAGATCTCGGTGTAAACGGTTTGCGGGCAGGCGTAGCCACACCATTGCCGACCCGCCACAGCCGTGAACAGGAACAGCGACAACGCGGAAATGATCAGGATGCCCGTCAGGTAGATCACATCCTGTGGGTACAGCACCAGGCCGAAGATGTAGAAGCGCCGGGCTTCCAGATCGAAGAGCATGGCCTGCCGGCCGCCCCACTGCAGCCACGGCATCCCGTAGAAGAAGATCTGCGTGAGGAATACGAGCACCCATCGCCACTTGGCGAACAACCCAGTCACGCTGCGCGGGTAGATCTTCTTGTGCGCCTGGTAAAGCGACACCATTTCCGGATCGCTGGCGGCGGCCGCTGCGGCAGCGGCCTTGTCGGGGGTGGGAGTGGTTGAGGTGCTCACGTCAGTCTCGGACAGCGACCATATGGTCAGGCCAGCCGGCAGCGCGATGCCGAGGCAGCCCAATCATTGGATGGCCAATAGTTTGATTATTTGCGCATACGCTCAAATATAATTGATCTGCCTCAAGAATAACGCGCTGGGGCTCGCCCACAAAGGCAAGCACCAGCGCGTTGTCAGGACTCCCGGTCAGGGCCGCGAACGACCCTGGATGGCAGGACATCAGACCAGCGAAACCTCCACGCGGCGCGCCTGCGCGCCGGCACCGGCGTCGACGTTCTCGGGCTTCTTCAGCTCGATCTTGTCCTCGGCCACGCCCAAGGCCTTCAACTGGTCGCGCACCGCGAATGCGCGCTGCTTGGCCAGCTCATCATTCTGGGCGGCGTTGCCCGAGCTGTCCACGAAGCCGCTGATCATGGCTTTTTTGCCTGCCTGAACACCGGCCACCACATCAGCCAGCGCCTTGTCGGCACCGGTGGCGAGATCGGCCTTGCCCGTGGCGAAGAAGAACTTCACCACACCGTTGTCCACGGTGACGGAGGGGCTATCGGCCGCGACCGGAGCGGCGGCGGCTGCAGGTGCAGGCGCTGCGGCAGGTGCCGCGACGCCACCGCCCTTGCCCCAGACATAAGCGGTCAGAACCTTGATCTGCTCGGGCGTGAATTTGCTTTCCCACGCCGGCATCACGCCCATATGGCCGTTGTTGATCATGCTGACCACGTGCGATTCGACGCCCGGGCCAAGGAACCATACGTTGTCCGTCAGGTTGGGGGCACCCAGGGCCTGGTTGCCCTTGCCATCAGGACCGTGACATGCCGAGCACACCACGAACTTGGCCTTGCCCAGACCGGCGCGGGTGGAGTCGTTCGGTGCACCCGACAGGCTCAGCACGTAGTTGGCCAGATTGCGTACGTCGTCCGGCGTACCAATGGCCGCTGCCTGCGGGGGCATGACGCCCATGCGACCGTGGGTGATGGTTTCCTGGATCTTGTCCGGCGTACCGCCCCAGTTCCAGTCGTTGTCGGTCAGATTGGGAAAGCCCTTGCTGCCGCGCGCGTCCGAACCATGGCATTGCGAGCAGTTGTTCATGAACAGGCGGTCGCCGATGCCCATGGCCTCCGGATCCTTGGCCAGCTGCTCGGTGCTCATGCCCGAGAACTTGGCGTAGAGCGGTGCTACCTGCTCGTTACCCTGGTTCACTTCCTTGTCGAACTGCCCCGTTGCAGACCAGCCCAGGGAACCCTTGTAGGAGCCCATGCCCGGATAGAGGAACAGGTAGGCAATGGCGAACAGCACCGTGATGATGAACAGGCCCACCCACCAGCGCGGCAGCGGGTTGTTCATTTCTCGCAGGTCGCCGTCCCACACGTGCCCGGTGGTGTTGTCGTGCGAGGTAATGGCCTTGGTCTTGCCGCTGATCCACAGCAGCAGGATGCAAGCCAATATGCTCACCGCCGTGATGCCGGCCACAAAAGCCGACCAGAAACCGCTTGTAAAGTCGCTCATCTTCCTATCCCTGCCTCTCGGCCGGGCCTCCTGCTCAGTCCTGGTCGAAGGGCAGCCGCGCTGCCTCTTCGAACTGTTGTTGGTTGCGGCTGGACCATGCCCAGATGACGATGCCGATGAACACGACAAACGCCACCACGGTCACGATGCTGCGGATCATGTTGATATCCATGGCACGGGCCTTTCAGGTCACTTGCGGTGGATGCCCAGAACCTGCAGGTACGCGATCACGGCGTCCAGTTCGGTCTTGTCCTTGAGCTCTTCCGGCGCCTTGGCGATGTCTTCGTCCGTGTAGGGGGCGCCCAGGGTGCGCATGCCCTTCATGTGCGCCTGAATCGTGCTCGCATCGGCCGGCGTCTTCTCGAGCCAGGAATAGGCGGGCATGTTGGACTCTGGCACCACGTCACGCGGGTTGTTCAGGTGTACGCGGTGCCAGTCGTCGCTGTAGCGGCCACCCACGCGGGCCAGGTCCGGGCCGGTACGCTTGGAGCCCCACTGGAAGGGATGGTCGTACACGAACTCGCCGGCCACCGAGTAGGGGCCATAGCGCAGCGCCTCGGCGCGGAACGGACGCACCATCTGCGAGTGGCAGTTGTAGCAGCCCTCACGACGGTAGATGTCGCGCCCGGCCAGTTGCAGCGCGGTGTAGGGCTTGAGGCCCTCGATCGGCTGGGTGGTCGATTTCTGGAAGAACAGCGGGACGATCTCCACGATGCCGCCGATGGCCACCGTGATCAGGATCAGCACGATCATCAGAAAGTTGCTGGTCTCGACCTTGGCGTGGCCGCTGATGTGCTCTTGAGCCATGATGTGAACTCCTTCAGGCGTGGGCCGCGACCGCGGGGATCTGCACCGGGACCGAGCGCCCGGCCGTCGCCGTCTTGAACACGTTCCAGGTCATGATCAGCATGCCGGTCAGGTAAATCAGACCGCCGAGCAGACGCAGCACGTAGAACGGGAAGGTGGCCTTGACCGACTCCACGAAGGTATAGGTCAACGTACCGTCGGGGTTGACGGCGCGCCACATCAGCCCCTGCATCACGCCAGCGATCCACATCGAGGCGATGTACAGCACGATGCCGATCGTCGCCACCCAGAAGTGGATCTCGATGGCCTTCACGCTGAACATCTGCTTGCGCCCGAAGAGGCGCGGGATCAGGTAGTACATGGAACCCATGGTGATCAGACCCACCCAGCCCAAGGCGCCGGAGTGCACGTGGCCGACGGTCCAATCGGTGTAGTGGCTCAGGGCGTTGACGGTCTTGATGGACATCATCGGACCCTCGAACGTGGACATGCCGTAGAACGACAGCGACACGATCAGGAAGCGCAGGATCGGATCGTCACGCAGTTTGTGCCAGGCACCCGACAGCGTCATGATGCCGTTGATCATGCCGCCCCAACTGGGCGCGAGCAGGATCAGGGAGAACACCATGCCCAGCGACTGCGCCCAATCAGGCAGCGCGGTGTAGTGCAGGTGGTGGGGACCAGCCCACATGTAGGTGAAGATCAGCGCCCAGAAGTGAACGATGGACAGACGATAGCTGTACACCGGGCGCTCGGCCTGCTTCGGGATAAAGTAGTACATCATGCCCAGGAAGCCCGCGGTCAGGAAGAAGCCCACCGCGTTGTGGCCGTACCACCATTGCACCATCGCGTCCTGCACGCCAGCGTAGGCCGAGTACGAAGTGAAGCCACCCACCGGCAGCGCCGCGCTGTTGACGATGTGCAGCAGCGCCACGGCGATGATGAAGGCGCCGTAGAACCAGTTGGCCACGTATATGTGTTTGACACGGCGCGTACCGACGGTGCCGAAGAACACCACCGCGAAGGCCACCCACACCAGCGCAATCAGGATGTCGATCGGCCACTCCAGTTCGGCATATTCCTTGCCTTGGGTGTAGCCGAGCGGAAGGCTGATGGCCGCCGCGACGATCACCAGTTGCCAGCCCCAGAAGGTAAAAGCCGCCAACCCGTCACCGAACAGCCGTACCTGGCAGGTCCGCTGCACCACGTAGTACGCCGTGGCAAACAGGCCACAGCCACCGAACGCGAAAATCACTGCGTTGGTGTGCAGCGGTCGCAATCGGCCATAGCTGAGCCAGGGAATGCCCAGGTTCAGTTCCGGCCAAGTCAGTTGCGCGGCAATGATCACGCCCACAAGCATGCCCACCACGCCCCACACCACCGTCATGATGGCGAACTGTCTGACTACCTTGTCGTTATAGACCGTAGCCTTGGTGTTGGCGAATGACATTTCCACCTCTCTTCAAAAAACCTTTTGTAGTGTCCGCTAGCCTATCAGGGTCTTGCTTGATATGTATCAATCGTGTTCGAGAATGCGCTCGCCCTCGCGCTCGACGTCGTCGAACTGGCCACGGTAGATTGCCCACCATAGCGCCGCCAGGATGAAGAAAACCAACACCACCGACAGCGGGATCAGCAAGTACAAGATATCCATTTGCGCAATTATGCAAATTCCGCAGGGCGCGACAAGCGCATTGCGTTGAGCACGACCAGGAGCGAACTCGTGGCCATGCCCAGCCCCGCAGCCCAAGCCGGCATCCATCCGGCCATGGCCAACGGTATGGCGATCGCGTTGTAGGCGGCCGCCCAGGCGAGATTCTGCCGCACCACCCTCATGGTGTCGCGCGCCTTTACAAAGAGCGCGGCCACAGGCATCAGGTGGTCGCCCATCACCACAAAGTCCGACTGCGCGCGCGCCAGCGGTACCGATCGCCCAAAGGCCACCGACGCGTCGGCACCAGCCAGCACCGGCCCGTCGTTCAGGCCGTCGCCGACCATGGCGACGCTGCGGCCGTCCTGCTGCCAAGCACGCAGCGTGGCCAGCTTGTCGGCTGGCGTGCAGCCGCCGCGGGCCTCGGCGATGCCGGCCAGCCCCGCCAGCCGCTCGGCCGCTTGGGCCGAGTCACCGGACAGCAGGCGCACCCGGATCCCCAGCCCGGCCAGCGTCTGCACGGCGGTTTTCGCGTCGTCGCGCAGGTCTTCGCGCAGTTCGAAGCTCGCCAGCCAGCCCTGGCCGTCCGCCAGGTGCACCTGCAAACCCTCGCTCGATGCTGGTTCCAGCCCGCACAGGACGGCCGAACCCAGGCGCACCGCGCCGTGCACGCCGATGGCAGGCGCTTCGACCTGGGCACGCACGCCCTGCCCCGCCACTTCTTCGGCAGCCTCGACGCGCCAGCCGGCGGTGGGAACCGTCGCCTCGGCGTCCGCGGCGGCCACCAGCGCACGCGACACCGGGTGCAAACTGCCGCGCGCCAGCGCCGCCGCCAGCGCCAACGCCTGGCCCCTTGCGACGCCGGGGCGCGTGCTCATCCGGGCCAGCACGAAGCCGTCGCGGGTCAGCGTGCCGGTCTTGTCGAACACCACGGTGTCCACGCCGGCCAGGGTTTCCAGCGCCTGCAGATGGCGCACCAGCACGCCGGAGCGCGCCATGCTGCCGGCGGCCGCCAGCATGGCCGCCGGGGTGGCGAGCGACAGCGCGCACGGGCAGGTGACCACCAGGATCGCCACGCCGATCATCACCGCGTGACCCGGATCGCTGGGCCACCACCAGGCCACCGCCAGCCCGGAGGCCAGCAACATGGCGGCCAGGAACGGCTTGGCCACGCGATCGGCGAGCCGCGCCAGACGCGGCTTGGTGGTGGATGCCTCGGTCATCAGGGCGACGATCTGCGCGTAGCGCGTGTCTTCTCCCAGGCGATCCACGCGCTGTTCGACCACGCCGCTCAGGTTGTGGCTGCCGGCGATCACCGTGTCACCAACACCGCGCGCCAGCGGCGTCGATTCGCCGGTGAGCAGGGCTTCATCGGCGGTGGTGGTGCCGCGCAGCACCACGCCATCGGCCACGAAAGCCTCGCCGGGCAGCACGCGCACCACGTCGCCCACGCGCAGGCGGCGCACCGCCACGCGCTCGAAGCTGCCATCGGCCCGCTGGCGCTCGACGCTCTCGGGCAGGCGGTGCATCAGCGCTTCCAGCGCGCCGGCCGTGCGGTCGCGCAGGCGCAGTTCCAGCCAGCGCCCGGCCAGCAGGAAAAACACGAACATGGTGAGCGAGTCGAAGTAGACCTCGTGCCCGAACGGACCCTCCGGCTCGAAGGTGCCGAGCGTGCTGACCACGAAGGTGAGGCCCATGCCCAGCGCCACCGGCAGATCCATGCTGATGCGGCGCTGCCGCAGGTCGCGCAGCGCGTTGGCGAAGAACGGCTGGCAGGAAAACAGCATCACCGGGATCGTCAACACCCAGGCGGCCCAGCGCAGCAGGTTGATGATGTTGGGCTCGATCTCGCCCGGGCGCGTGAAGTACGTCGGCGTGGCGTACATCATCACCTGCATCATGCAGAGGCCCGCCACCCCCAGGCGCCAGAGCATCTTGCGGGTTTCGGCCAGGCGGCGCTCGCTGGCCAGCGGGTCGTGCGCCGGCAACGGCCGGTAACCGGCCCGGCGCACGGCATCCATCCATTGCGAGGGCTGGGTGAGCGCCGCGTCCCACACCACGCGGCCGCGCTGGCTGGCGGCGCTCACATCGGCGGACTGCACGCCGGGCACCGAGCGCAAGGCATCCTCGATGGTGCCTGCGCAGGCTGCGCAATGCATGCCTTCGAACACCACGCTGGATTCCCAGCAGGCCGGTGCCGCCTCCGCAGCAGCTTCCAGCGGGCGGCTGAACTCGCGCCATTCTTCGGGATCGTCAAGCAGGCGCAGGCTTTCGTCCACCCCATGGCGAGGCAACGGCTCCGACAGATGGGTGACGCCGACCGGGATCGTGCTCAACGCAGGGACTCCATGCTGGGCTCAACTGTAGGGATCATGTGGCCGCTCGGTCTTGATTATCGTCAAGACTGGCCGTTGCAGAGGGTATAAGCTTGGATCACGGACATGCGCAGGTCATGCCCGCCAGAAATTCCATCCATCCAAGAGGAGCTGCTCCATGTACCAACGCATTCTCGTCGCGACCGACGGTTCCACGCTGTCCAAGAAGGCCGTCAACAGTGCCATTGAACTGGCGGCCTCCATCGGCGCCGAGTTGATCGCGCTGAAGGTGATCCCGCGTTATCCGCAGAGCTATTTCGAAGGCTCGATCCCGCTGTCGGCCGACGAGGTCGCCAAGGTCGAGCAGCACTGGGCCGACGACGCCCGCGACGTGGTCGACGGCGTCAAGGCCTTGGGCGAGAAAAAAGGCGTGAAGGTCAAGGCCATCCTGAGCAAGGCCGACGTGGTGTCCGACGCACTCATCGCGGCCGCCAAGAAGCACAACGCCGACCTGATCGTGATGGCCTCGCACGGCCGCAAGGGCATCAAGCGCATGCTGCTGGGCAGCGAGACGCAGCAGGTGCTGACGCACTCGCACATCCCGGTGCTGGTGCTGCGCTGATCAACGCCACGGGCCGTTCAAGCCTCCACGAAGAAGCGCGCGGTCGCTATCGACTGGATAGCTGCCACCGCTGTCAGGGCGCCGGCTGGCGCCCTTTTTTGTGTTCAAACCACGAAGCCGTTGGGCACGTGGAAGCCGCGCAGCCTGGCCACTCAAGAGAAAAGAGAAGGCCGACTACCTCGGCACCGCCGTCCCCACCGGATCGTCCGGCATCACCGGCGGCGACGAGGGCGAGCGGTAGTCGGCGTCCACCACGTTGTCCCGTGCCGCCTGCGGCGCCGGGCGGGCCGCGGCTGGCGACTGTGGCGGCGTGCTGGGCGACACCAGCGCGGGCGTGCTGTTCGCCAGGTAGGTCATGCGGTCGCCCAGGCCCATCTCCAGCCGGTCGAGCCGCGCGTGCAGCTCGCGGTTCTGGTCGTCCACGGCCTTCACCAGGCGGCCAATGTTCTCGTCGATCGGGCGCTCGCGCAGGCCCATCTCGGCGCGGTCCACCCGCGACATCAGATCCTGGCTCTGGCGATGCACCGATTCCGACAGCTTGCTCACTTCGGCATCGAGGTGCGAGCGCAGTTCGGTGAAGCGCGAGAGCTCGGCCTTGTCGGCCAGCTCGCGCTGGGCGGCAAGCTCCTTCGACTGGCGGCGGGTTTCCATCAGCACCGCCGCCTGGGTGTAGGCGATCAGGCCGATGAACAGCACCGCCAGCAGCACCATGATGCCCAGTAGCACCAGGCCCAGGGGCGCGTGCACGTCGGTGACGATGAGCGAAAGGTCGGTCGGCCGGGTCATCTCCGTCCAGTTGACCCCGACGAAGATCAGGATCAGCACGCCGACGACGAGCAGAATCAGGGATCGTAGGGACATGGTTGCACTCCTCCTTGCCAAGGTAGCCGCAGCTGCCCGCGCAGCGTGCGTGCGACCACCCCAGTTTAGCCGCCGGATGTGGACGGACTTGTCAGCCAAGGCCCCGTGGCACTGAAACGCCTACGCAAGGCGCGTTGCGCGGCCTGCTCAGCCCGGCACGAACAGCGTCTTGTAGCGGTCGCGCAGCAGGTTCTTCTGCACCTTGCCCATGGTGTTGCGCGGCAGTTCGGCCTCGATGAAGCAGCGCTTGGGAATCTTGAAGTTGGCCAGCTTGGCCTTCAGGTCGGCCAGCAGCTGGTCGGGCGACAGCCCGGCGCCCGGTTTGGCGATCACCACGGCCACGCCCACCTCGCCGAAATCGGGGTGCGGCACGCCGACGATGGCGCTCTCGGCCACGCCCGGCATGTCGTTCAGGTAGCCCTCGATCTCGGCCGGGTAGACGTTGTAGCCCCCGCTGATGATCAGGTCCTTGCTGCGCCCGACGATGGTGACGTAGCCCCACGCGTCCTGCTGCCCCACGTCGCCGGTCTTGAAAAAGCCGTCGGCGGTGAACTCCTCGGCCGTCTTCTCGGGCATCTGCCAGTAGCCGGCGAACACGTTCGGGCCCTTGACCTGGATGCCGCCGATCTCGCCGGCCGGCAGGCTCTGGCCGGCCTCGTCCTGCACGCGCAGGCTCACGCCCGGCAGCGGGAAGCCCACGGTGCCGCCGCGCCGCTCGGCCTGGTCGCCGTAACGGGCGTCGGGCCGGTAGGGGTTGGAGGTGAGCATGATGGTCTCGCTCATGCCGTAGCGCTCCAGGATGGTGTGGCCGGTGCGCGTCTTCCAGTCGTTGAAAGTCTCGATCAAAAGCGGCGCCGAGCCGCTGATGAACAGGCGCATGTGCGCCGCCTGCACCTGCGTGAGCGCGGGCTCGTTCAGCATGCGCACGTAGAGCGTGGGCACGCCCATGAAGACGGTGGCGCGCGGCAGGTCGGCGATCACCGCCTTCGGGTCGAACTTGCCGTGCCACAGCATCCTGCTGCCGTTGAGCAGCGCGCCGTGGATGGCCACGAACAGCCCATGCACATGGAAGATCGGCAGCGCATGGATCAGCACATCGCCAGGCTGCCAGCCCCAGTAATCCTTCAGCATCACCGCGTTCGACAGCAGGTTGCCGTGCGACAGCATCGCCCCCTTGCTGCGCCCGGTGGTGCCGCTGGTGTAGAGGATGGCGGCCAGATCGTCCAAGCCGCGCCGGGCGGGTGTCTGCACGTCGCTGCAGTGCGCGGCGCGCTCCAGCAGGCTGCCGCTGCGGTCGTCGTTCAGCGTGAACACGTGGCGCGTGCCGGCCTGGAAGGCCAGCTGGCTCACCCACGGGAAATTCCTGCCGGTGCAGACCACCACCGCCGGCTTGGCGTTGCCGACGAAGTACTCGATCTCCGCGCTCTGGTAGGCGGTGTTGAGCGGCAGGAACACGAAGCCCGCGCGCAGCGCGCCCAGGTAGAGCAGCACGGCCTCCACCGATTTCTCCACCTGCACCGCCACGCGCGGCGGCACACCAGTCGGGTCCCTGGGGATATCCAGCGACTGCAGCAGGTTGGCGATCATGGCACTGGCGCGGTCCAGGTCGCGCCAGCTGTAGGCCAGGCCGCCATCGGTTTCCACCGCCACGCTGTCCAGGTCGGCGGGAAAGGCCGCGCGCAGGGCGGCGAAGAGGTTGTCGTTGCTCATGGTTCGGGGGCTTCTCTTCTTGTCGTCTCTTGTCGTCAATTGAGCGCGGGCGGGAAACGCGGCGGGCGCTTTTCCAGGAAGGCCTGCACGCCCTCGCGGTGCTCGGCGCCACCGGCGTAGTCGTAGGCCGATCTCACTACGGTTTCGATAGCTGGTTGCGCCTGCCCCGCCTGGGCTGAAGCCGTATTTTGCATGTCATCGGCAAGCAGCTGGCGCAGGGTGCGCTTGGTCATGCGCGCGGCCTGCGGCGCCAGCTTGGCGATGCGATCGGCACGCGCGCTCACATGGGCCAGCAGCTCGGTGCGCGGCACCACGCGGCTCAGAAAGCCCCGCGCCTTCATCTCGTCGGCGTCGAACACCGCCGCTTCCAGCAGCATCTCGCGCGCCGTCAGCTCACCCGCCGCCCGCGCCACCAGCAGCAGCTCGCGCGGCGCCATCGGAAAGCCCAGCCGCGCGATGGGCGCGCCGAACTGCGTGTGCTCGGCCGCCACGCGGATGTCGCAGCAGCTGGCGATCTCCATGCCGCCGCCCATGCAGTGGCCTTCGATGGCGGCGATCATCGGCACGTCGCAGGCCAGCATGGCGGCCAGGCCGCCCCACACGTCTTCCTCGTGGAAATCGCGCAGGCTGCCGGGCTCGAAGCGGAAATCCGGGTACTCGGCGATGTCGCCACCGGCGCAGAAGCTGGCGCCCTCGCCCGCCACCACCACGCAGCGCACGTCGGCGCTACGCGCCAGCGTGGTGAACACCTTGCGCAGCTCGCGCCACATGGTGCGCGTCATCACGTTCAGCTTGCCGGGGTTGACCAAGGTGACGCGCGCCACCGCGCCGGCGTGGGTGTCGTCGAGCGTGTAGCGGATGTGTCCGGTGTCTGCCATGTCGTCCTGGTGCTGCGGTCACGCAACGGCAGGGCGGGCGCCAGCCAGTTGGCCGGTCCGCGCGAACGCCTCGCCGCGTCGTGGTCCCTAATCTTGCAGGCTCTCGACGGCGCCGGACACCGGGATTTCCCCGCTGGCAAGCTGGGCGCGGTGCTTGTCCAGCTTGCCGAGGTCGTACAGGTAGTTGACCATCAGGCCGTAGGACTGGCGGATGCCCTTGGCCGAGGGGTCGCCCAGCCAGTTGAGCCGCTCCACCCGCGCACCGTTGCCCAGGTGGAAGCGCGCCACCGCGTCCTGCGGCCGCCCGCCTGCGGTGGTGGCGCGGCCCAGGTAGCGCGCGCCCGCCCGCAGCAGCCAGGCCCGCAGGGCCGATTTCTCGGGCAGCGCACGCACCTGCTCGGCGGTCTGCAGGCGCGCCAGCACGGTTTCGGCGCTCACGGGCTCGCCCAGCTCGCGCTCCAGCGCCCGGCGCGGCTTGTCGGCCATGGAATCGACCAGCTCGCCCGCCTGCTTGCCCACCCAGGCGCGGAAGCCCGGGATGGGCGAGAGCGTGGCAAAGGTCTTGAGCTGCGGGAACTCGCGCTTCAGCTCTTCGACCACCCGCTTGATCAGCGAATCGCCGAAGCTCACGCCCTTCAGCCCGGTCTGCGTGTTGCTGATGGAATAGAAGATCGCCGTGTTGGCCTTCTGCAGGTTGGCCGCGTCGGCGTGCTCGTCCAGCAGCGGCGGGATGGCACCGGCCAGCTCGCGCAGCAGCGCCACCTCCACGAAGATCAGCGGCTCGCCCGGCAGGCGCGGGTGGAAGAAGCCGTAGCAGCGGCGGTCGTCGTCGAGCCGGTTCTTCACGTCGGCCCAGCTGGTGATGTCGTGCACCGCCTCGTACTGGATCAGCTTTTCCACCAGCGAGGCGGGCGAATCCCAGCTGATGCGCTGCAGGTCCAGGAAGGCGACATCCAGCCAGGTGGAGAACAGCTGCTCCAGCTCTGCATCCAGCGCGGCCAGACGCTTGTCGCGCTTGAGCTCGGGCAGGATCTCGGCGCGCAGGTCGATCAGAAAGCGCATGCCTTCCGGAAACACCGCAAAGCGCTGCAGCAGCCGGGTGCGTGGGGTGATGAAGGCGCGGCGCAGCGCGACTTCGGCGCCGGCTTCCTCGGGCGTGCCGATGGCGGCCTCATAGGCCTGGCGGGCCGATTCGAGCGCGCTCACGTCGGGCGCGAACTGCTCGCTCATCAGCTGCCAGCAGTGGCGCCGCGCCTCGGGGCTGGCGCCGGCGTACCACGCGGCCACGCGGGCGGCGCGGCGGCCGCCTTCCACGTCGCTCACCTGCGGGTCGCCGGTGGCCTTCAGCTCCTCCAGCGTGCGGCGCAGCTCGCGCCCGCTCCAGGCTTCCTGCACGCGCGACAGCATGTCGCCCAGGCGTTCGCGCATGGTGCGCTGGCTCGGGCTTTCGGCTGGGTTGGGGTTCTGGTTTGCTACATCATTCATAGCTGTCTGCGCCTGTCCTGCCTGGGCAAGATACCAAAATCGTTCTTATTTTTCCAGCACCGCGTCGCGCCGGCGGCTGGCCCAGGCCCACAGCGCCGCGCCGGCCAGGATCATGGGTACGCACAGCCACTGCCCGCGCGACAGGCCCAGCGCCTGCAGGCCCAGAAACGCATCCGGCTCGCGGAAGTACTCGGCCACGAAGCGCAGCACGCCATAGCCGAACAGGAAGGCGCCGCTCACCTGCCCCGTCTTGCGCGGCTGGCGCGCGTACAGCCACAGCAGCACGAACAGCAGCAGCCCCTCGCCCAGAAACTGGTAGATCTGCGAGGGGTGGCGCGGCAGCGGCCCCGCGCCCGGGAACACCATGCCCCAGGGCAACGAAGGGTCGGCCACGCGGCCCCACAGCTCGCCGTTGATGAAATTGCCGATGCGCCCGCTGGCCAGGCCCACCGGCACGCAGGGCGCGATGAAATCCGTCACCTGCAGCCAGGGCCGACCGCGCGAGCGCGCCCACCACATCATGGCCAGGATCACGCCCAGCATGCCGCCGTGAAAGCTCATGCCGCCCTGCCAGACGGCGAAGATCTCCAGCGGGTGCGTCGCGTAATACGCCGGCTTGTAGAACAGCACGTAGCCGAGCCGGCCGCCCACGATCACCCCCAGCACACCGTAGAACAGCAGGTCTTCCACGTCGCGCCGCGTCCACGGCGTGGGCCGGGTGATGGAGGCATAGGGCTGGTGCCTGAGCCGCAGCGTGGCCAGCCAGTAGAACAGGCCGAAGGCCACCAGGTAGGTGATGCCGTACCAGTGCACGGCCAGCGGACCCAGCCGCACGGCGACCGGGTCGATTTGCGGGTACATCAGCATGGCGGGCATTGTGCATGAGGGTGCGCGCGCCGGCAGTTGCGCGCGCGAGTGGTGGCGCGGGCCGGCCGGCAGGCTGCGCCAGGCGCTTTTATTTTCATAGCTGCCTGCACCCGCCAGTCAGGGGTTTGTGGCCTTTTTTCCTTGAAATCCGGATCGGCGACAATCGCATCATGAGCGCCACCGTCACCCCGCCCGCCACCCCCACCGCCCGCGCTGCCGAGCCGCGCCTGACCAGCCTGTCCCATGGCGGCGGCTGCGGCTGCAAGATCGCGCCGGGCGTGCTGTCGGACATCCTGCGCGGCACCGGCGGGCTGCCCGTGCCGCCCGAGCTGCTGGTGGGCATCGAGACCGCCGACGACGCCGCCGTCTACCAGCTCAACGACGAACAGGCGCTGGTGGCCACCACCGATTTCTTCATGCCCATCGTCGACGACGCGCGCGACTTCGGCCGCATCGCCGCCACCAACGCGCTCTCCGACGTCTACGCCATGGGCGGCCGGCCGATCCTGGCGCTGGCCATCGTCGGCATGCCGATCAACGTGCTCTCCACTGCCACCATCGGCCAGATCCTGGACGGCGGGGCCAGCGTCTGCCGCGAAGCCGGCATCCCCATCGCCGGCGGCCACACCATCGATTCGGTGGAGCCCATCTACGGCCTGGTGGCGCTGGGCCTGGTGCACCCGCAGCGCGTCAAACGCAACGCCGCCGCGCAGCCCGGCGACGTGCTGGTGCTGGGCAAGCCGCTGGGCGTGGGCATCTATTCGGCCGCGCTCAAGAAAGACCGGCTGGGCGCCGAAGGCTACGCGCAGATGATCGCCAGCACCACGCGCCTGAACACGCCCGGCCCGGCGCTCGCCCTGCTTCCAGGCGTGCACGCGCTGACCGATGTCACCGGCTTCGCCCTGGCCGGCCATGCGCTGGAACTGGCGCGCGGCGCCGGCCTCACGGTGCGCATTGACTGGCCCGCCGTGCCCCTGCTGCCCGGCGTGCGTGAGCTGGCCGCGCAAGGCATCGTCACCGGCGCCAGCGGCCGCAACTGGGCTGCCTACGGCCACGACGTCGCCCTGCCCGCGGCCTTTGGCGACACCGAGCGCGCCCTGCTCACCGACCCGCAGACCAGCGGCGGCCTGCTGGTCGCCTGCGCCCCCGGCGCGGTGGACGAGGTGCTGGCGGTGTTCCGCCAGCAGGGCTTTGGCGACGCCGCCGTGGTCGGCCAGGTGCTGCCGCGCGGGGAGCGGCCGTTGGCGGTGGCGGGCTGACGGCCCGGCCCTTCACCAGTCGCAGCGCCAGGCCCGCCGCCTAGAATCGGCGGCTGACGTTCCCGCACCCCATGTTCAGCTTCTTCCGCAAGAAAAAACCCGCCGCCGAGCCGGCACCCATCGAGCAGTCGGCGGCCGAATCGCCGGTCGCCGACGCGCCCGCCCCGGTGGCGCCGCCCCCGCCGGCCGCCGAAGCCCCGCCCGAGGTGCTGCCGGAAGTTCCGGTCGACGACCTGGAGGCGCAGGCGCTGGCCGCCGTGCCCGAGGAATCCGTCGAAGCCGAACCTCCGGAGCCACCGGCACCGGTCAAAAATACTGCAGAACCCATAGCTGCCTCCGCCCGTCATGAAAGGGCCGAAGCCACTTTTTCCTCTGAATCCGAGCCTGCGGAAGACGCCGCCGCGCCGGCCCGCAGCGGCTGGCTGAGCCGCCTGCGCACGGGCCTGAAGAAGACCGGCAGCGGCATCAGCAGCGTCTTCACCGGCACGAAGATCGACGAAGCGCTGTACGAAGACCTGGAAACCGCGCTGCTGATGGCCGACGCCGGCGTGGCCGCCACCACCTTCCTGCTGGACGACCTGCGCCGCCGCGTGAAGGACGCCCGTGCCACCGACCCGGCCCAGGTCAAGGGCCTGCTGGCCGACGCCATCACCGATCTGCTGAAGCCGCTGGAAAAGACGCTGGTGGTGGGTGAATACCACCCGACGGTGATCATGGTGGCGGGCGTCAACGGCGCCGGCAAGACCACCAGCATCGGCAAGCTCACGCGCCACCTGGCCGACGCCGGCGCCACCGTGCTGTTGGCGGCGGCCGATACCTTCCGCGCCGCGGCGCGCGAGCAGCTGGCCGTCTGGGCCGGGCGCAACCAGGTGGAGATCATCAGCCAGCAGGGGGCCGACCCGTCGGCGGTGGCCTTCGACGCCGTGGCCGCCGGCCGCTCGCGCCGCATGGACGTGGTGCTGGTCGACACCGCCGGCCGCCTGCCCACGCAGAAGCACCTGATGGAGGAGCTGACCAAGATCCGCCGCGTGGTCACCAAGGCCGACATCACCGCCCCGCACGAGGTGCTGCTGGTGATCGACGGCAACACCGGCCAGAACGCGCTGGCGCAGGTCAAGGCCTTCGACGAGGCGATCCAGCTCACCGGGCTGGTGGTCACCAAGCTCGACGGCACCGCCAAGGGCGGCGTGCTGGCCGCCATCGCCCGCGAAAAGCCGGTGCCGGTGTACTTCATCGGCGTGGGCGAGAAGCTGGAAGACCTGCAGACCTTCAGCGCGCGCGAGTTCGCCCAGGCGCTGCTGGGCAGCTAGGGCCTCTTCCCAGCCCCCAGGCTGCCGCCGTCACGCTTTGCAACGCCTGCGCGGCCGGCCGCCGGCGGGGCTGCCGATACACTTGCGGCAATGACCAACCCCTCTCGGAAACACCTGGTCCTGCTGGGCGCCGGGCGCGCCAACCTGCAAGTGCTGCGCGGCCTGGCCCGCCAGGGCCGCGGCGATCTGGGCGTCACGCTGGTGGCGCCGCACCCCTACTACATCGAGCGCGGCATGCTGCCGGGCTACGTGGCCGGCGACTACGCGCTGGAGGACATCCGCATTCCGCTCGACGCCCTGGTGGAAGCCAGCGGCGCCGGCTTCGTGCCGGCGCACGTGCACGCGCTCGACCCCGGCGCGCGGCGCGTGCAGCTCTCCAGCGGCGACGCCATGCCCTACGACGTGCTCTCCATCGACGTGGAACCGGTGGTCGACCGCGACCAGACCGAGGCCGAGATGCCCGGCGCCCGCCGCAACGCGCTGTTCACCTGGCCGCTTGAAAGCTTCGTCCAGCTGTGGCCGCAGCTGCAGTCGCTGGCGGCCGAGCGTGCCCTGCACGTGGCGGTGATCGGCGGCGGCCGGGCCGCGGTGGAACTGGCCCTGGCCTGCGCCCACGCGCTGGCCCATCCGCACGGCACCCGCGTGACGCTGGTGTCCGACGAGAACCCGCTGCTGGCCAGCGAGCCGCCCGGCCTGCAGCGCCGCATGGTGGCGCGGCTCAAGCAGCTCGGCGTGACCGTGCTGCAGGACCGCTGCACCGGCCTGGACGGCCGCGAGCTGCAACTGGCCAGCGGTGCCCGCCTGGTGTGCGATGCCCCGCTGCTGGCGGCGCAGCCGGGCCCGCCCGCCTGGCTGCTGCAGGCCGGCCTTCCGCTGGGCGAAGACGGTCTGCCGCTGGTCAACGAACGGCTGCAGGTTGAAGAGCATCGTCAGGTCTTCATCGTGCCGCCGCGCGCGCCGCTGGAGCTCGGCCCGGTGCTGGAAGCCAATCTGCGCACCGCGCTCGATGGCGGCTCCTTCAAGAAAGTGCCGGTGCAGGCCTCGCGCCTGCGCGTGCTGAGTTGCGGCGCCGGCCGCGCCGCCGCCGCCTGGGGGCCCCTCACCCTGGAAGGCCGCGAAGTCTGGCACTGGAAGGATCGGCGTGACCGCCGGCAGCTGGCCAGCCTGTTCAAGATCTGAGGGCATCCCCCTGAGCCGCTGACGCGGCTTCCCCCTTCTTACTTCGTGAAGGGGGACGACGCCAGTGGCCGGTACAAGCCCGGCCACGGCGTCCGCGCGCATGGCCTGCTCCGCGGCCTCTGGTTTGGGCGCCCGTCTCATTTCTTGGGGGCTTGGGCGAAAACCTTCGGTGGATAGGCCCGGTGGCGCGGGGCGCTGCGGGTCTTGCCCCGAAACACCCCCGGGGAAACCCCCATTGGCTGAGCGGTAACGTGCACTATACTGCCCAATCAAATCTGCACTATTGTGCATGTGTTGGTGGCGGCGGAGGCCGTGACCGCGCCCGCTCCGCTCAGGGTTATTCAGGTAGGCGCCTGGGCGGAATGCAGCTGAAAATCCCTGCAACGTCAACCACTTGGAGACTTTCCCATGACCGTGATCCATGATCGCCGCCCGCTGTCCCGCCGCCTGGTTCTGTCGCGGGGTGCCGCGCTGGTCGGCGCCGCTTCCAGCGGCCTGCTGCTGCCGGAAATCGTGCGCGCCCAGGGCAACAAGGTGAAGGTGGGCTTCATGCTGCCCTACACCGGCACCTACGCCCAGCTGGGCGTGGCGATCGAGAACGGCGTGCGCATGGCCATCGCCGAAAAAGGCGGCAAGCTGGGCGGCCGCGAGATCGAATGGGTCAAGCTGGACGACGAGTCCAACCCCGCCAAGGGGGTCGAGAACGCCAGCAAGCTGGTGCAGGCCGACAAGGTGGACGTGCTGATCGGCACCGTGCACTCGGGCGTGCAGATGGGTATCCAGAAGGTGGCGCGCGAGAGCGGTGTGCTCAACATCATCCCCAACGCCGGCGTGCTGGCCGCCACCCGCGCGCTGTGCGCGCCCAACGTGTTCCGCACCAGCTTCACCAACAGCCAGCCGACCATGGCGCTGGGCAAGCCGATGATGGACAAGGGCCTGAAGAAGGCCGTCTGGATCACCTGGAAATACGCCGCCGGCGACGAGGCCTTCGAGGGCTTCAAGGAAGGCTACACCAAGGCGGGCGGCACCATCGTCAAGGAACTGGGCGTGGCCTTCCCCAACGTGGAGTTCCAGGCCCTGCTGACCGAGATCGCGTCCCTCAAGCCGGACGCCGTGGCCTGCTTCTTCGCGGGCGGTGGCGCAGCCAAGTTCATGAAGGACTACGCCGCCGCGGGCCTGAAGGACAAGATTCCCCTGTACGGCTCCGGCTTCCTGACCGAAGGCACGCTGGAAGCCGCCGGTGACGCCGCCGAAGGCGTGATGAGCACCCTGCACTACGCCGATTCGCTGGACACGCCGCGCAACAAGGCCTTCCGCACCGCCTACGCCAGGGACTTCAAGATGCAGCCCGACGTGTACGCCGTGCAGGGCTACGACGCCGGCCAGCTGCTGCTGCTGGGGGCCGACGCCGTGAAGGGCGACCTGGCCAACAAGGCCGCGCTGTACAAGGCCATGGGCTCGGCCAGCATCGACAGCCCGCGCGGCAAGTGGACCATGAGCAAGTCCCACAACCCGATCCAGGACATCTACCTGCGCAAGGTCGAGAACAAGGACAACAAGGTGCTGGGCGTGGCCGCCAAGCAGCTGGCCGATTCCGGTGCCGGCTGCAAGATGGCCTGACCTCGCCTCACAAGCCCAGGAAACGGCGGCGTCGCGCCGCCGTTTTTTTGACCCCGTTTTTCCCCTTAACCACGTCCCAGCCCGGTGAACATCGCCGATTTCCTGATCCAGACGCTGAACAGCGTGCAGTACGGCCTGCTGCTGTTCATGCTGGCCGCCGGCCTGACGCTGATCTTCGGCATCATGGGCGTGGTCAACCTCGCCCACGGCAGCTTCTATATGCTGGGCGCCTACCTGGCGTATTCGCTGTCCAGCATGCTGGGCAGCTTCACGCTCGCCATCCTGGCGGGCGTGGTGCTGTCGGTGCTGTTCGGCCTGGTGCTGGAGCGCGTGCTGTTCCGCTTCTTCTACCAGCGCGACCACCTCGACCAGGTGCTGATGACCTTCGGGCTGATCTACATCTTCGAAGAGCTGCGCTCCATCCTCTGGGGCGACGACGTGCACGGCGTGCCGATCCCGCCGCTGCTCACCGGCTCGATCCCGCTGACCGACACGCTGTCCTACCCCATCTACCGCCTGTTCATGGCCGGCCTGTGCGTGCTGCTGGCCATTGGCCTGTACCTGCTGATCAGCCAGACGCGGCTGGGCATGAAGATCCGCGCCGGCGCCTTCAACCGCGACATGACGGAATCGCTGGGCATCAACATCAAGCTGATCCATGCGGTGGTGTTCGCCATCGGCGTGGCACTGGCCTCGGTGGCCGGCATGATCGCCGCGCCCATCTCCAGCGTGTACCCGAACATGGGCGCGCCGGTGCTGATCATGTGCTTCGTGGTGGTGGTGATCGGCGGCATCGGCTCGGTGCGCGGCGCGCTCATCGCGGCGCTGCTGGTCGGCTTTGTCGACACCTTCGGCAAGGTGCTGCTGCCGCAGGTGTCGGCCATGCTGGTCTACATGCTGATGGCGGTGGTGCTGCTGTGGAAGCCCGAGGGGCTGTTCAAGCAATGAAGCGCGCCCGCCCCACCCTCATTTACCGTGGAGGCCGCCGATGAGCGCGCCCAAGGCCAACCTCGAGGCGCTGCCGCGCAGCGTGCAGATCGTGCTGGCGCTGGGCCTGGTGGCGCTGGTGGTGTTCCCCTTCGTGGGCAGTGACTTCTACGCGCAGATGGTCACGCGCATGATGATCCTGGCGATCTTCGCCATGAGCCTGGACCTGCTGCAGGGCGTGACCGGGCTGGTCTCGCTGGGCCATGCGGCCTACTTCGGGCTGGCCGGCTACGCGCTGGCCTTCGTCACGCCGCAGGACGGCGCGGTGAGCCTGTGGTGGACGCTGCCGCTGGCGCTGCTGGGCTCGGCCGCGGCGGCGCTGGTGATCGGCTTCTTCGTGGTGCGCACCAAGGGCATCTACTTCATCATGGTGACGATGGCCTTCGCCCAGATGATCTATTACCTGTTCTTCGGCAACAAGGTGCTGGGCGGCTCCGACGGGCTGTACCTGTACTTCAAGCCCGACGCCGGCCTGTTCGACCTGGAGAACACCCGCGTCTTCTACTTCTTCACCCTGGCCTGCCTGCTGCTGACCTACGCCTTCCTGCGGCGCCTGCTGTGGAGCCCGTTCGGGCGCGCGCTGGCCGGCATCCGGGTGAACGAGCACCGCATGCGCGCGGTGGGCTTCGGCACCTTCGGCTACAAGCTGGCCGCCTTCACGCTGGCGGGCGCTCTGGCAGGGCTGGCGGGTTACCTGTGGGCCGCGCAGACCGGCTTCGTGAACCCGGAGCTGATGGGCTTCCACCAGAGCGCGCACGCCATCATGATGGTGATCCTGGGCGGCATGGGCAACTTCGCCGGCGCCATTGTCGGCGCCTTCGCCTTCGAGTGGCTGCTGCACGAGTTCAAGGGCCTGCCGAGCCTGGGCGAGTTCAACCTGGGCAAGCACTGGCAGCTCTGGATGGGCCTGTTCATCGTGCTGCTGGTGAGCTTTGCGCCGCGCGGCCTGCTGGGCCTGCTGCAGCGCCGCCACAAGGCGGGGGCCGGCCATGGCTGAGGTGCTGCTTTCGGCCAAGGGGCTGACCAAGCGCTTCGGCGGCCTGGCGGCAGTGGACAACGTCTCCATCGACCTCTGGCGCGACCGCATCCACGTGGTCATCGGCCCCAACGGCGCCGGCAAGTCCACGCTGACCAACCTGCTCTCGGGCGACCTGCCGCCCACCGCCGGCGCCATCCTGCTGGGCGAGCACGACATCACCAAGGCCTCGCCCGAGCAGATCTCGCGCCGGGGCCTGGGCCGCAGCTACCAGAAGACCAACATCTTCCCGCCCTTCACGGTGTGGGAGAACGTGCGCCTGGCGGCCCAGTCGCGCGCCGCGCAGCAGCCCTGGAACCCGCTGCGCTGGATGCGCGCGGCCGACACCGAGCGCAGCGTGAACGAACGCGCCGAGCGCGCGCTGGAGCTCGCCGGCCTGACCGAGCGGCGCGACACCGTGGCCGGCGCCGCCAGCCACGGCGAGCAGCGCCAGCTCGAGATCGCCATGACGCTGGCCACCGACCCGCAGGTGCTGCTGCTCGACGAGCCCCTGGCCGGCATGGGCGTGGCCGAGGCCGAGCGCATGGTGAAGCTGCTGCTGCGCCTGAAGCCCCAGCACGCCATGATGCTGGTGGAGCACGACATCGACGCCATCTTCACGCTGGCCGACCACCTGACGGTGATGGTCAACGGCGCCGTCATCGCCAGCGGCGAGCCGCAGGCGATCCGCAACGACCTCGGCGTGCAGGCGGCCTATCTGGGGGAAGACCACTGATGGCCACCGCCGCCAACGCCAACACGCCGGAAGACCCGAACAACCCGCTGGCCAGCCACCGCCAGCCGGAGTTCGTGCCGCCGCGGCCGGACGCCGACCTGCTGATCCACGCCATCGACCTGCACACCTACTACGGCGCCAGCCACATCCTGCGGGGCGTGAACTTCCAGGTGCGGCGGGGCGAAACCATCGGCCTGATGGGCCGCAACGGCATGGGCAAGAGCACGCTGCTGAAGTCCATCATGGGGCTGGTCAAGCCGCGCGCCGGCGGCGTGCTGGTGATGGGCAAGCCCATGACCGGCCGCGCACCCTATGAGATCGCCAAGCTCGGCGTGGCCTACGTGCCCGAAGGGCGCGGCATCTTCGGCAACCTGAGCGTGGTCGAGAACCTCAGGATGGCCGCCCGCCCCGGCACGCGCGGCCAGCGCGACTGGACCTACGAGCGCGTGCTGGAGACCTTCCCGCGCCTGAAGGAACGCCTGGGCCACGGCGGCCAGCAGCTATCCGGCGGCGAGCAGCAAATGCTGACCATCGGCCGCGCGCTGATGACCAACCCCGACGTGCTGATCCTCGACGAGGCCACCGAAGGCCTGGCGCCGCTGATCGCGCGCGAGATCTGGCGCATCTGCGACGTGATCCGCGCCAGCGGCATCAGCAGCGTGATCGTCGACAAGAACTGGAAGCACGTGACCCAGGTGACCGACCGCAACGTCATCCTGGTCAAGGGCGAGGTGGTGTTCGAGGGCACCTCCGCGCAGATCACGGCGCAGCCGGAGTTGCTGACGCAACATCTTGGGGTTTGACGGGTCACCCCTCTGAGTCGCCTTCGGCGCCTTTCCCCTCCTGCTGCGCGAGGGGGACAACGCCGGTGGCCACTCGCATGGCCTGCTCCGCAGCCTCTCGTTTCGCGCCCTCTCCCCTCCGGCAGAAAGCTGAGCCGAGGGGTTGGCCCCCTCAGTTTTTCAAGCCTTTTAGGCCTCCGGCCCTTTTCCGACGGGCGCAGGAAGCTCACCTTTTCATAGCATCTGCCGCAGCTCGCTGGCCGCGCCGCGCAGGCGCTGCAGGGCGCTGGCGAGAGCCTGGGGGTCGTCCAGGCGCCCCGGGGGGGCGATCAGGTTGAGCGCGGCCACGGTCGCGCCCTTGGGGTTGCGCAACGGCACGGCCATGGCGTGCACGCCGAGTTCGTGCTCGTCGGCGGCGAAGCAATGGTCCTGTGCGGCCACCTCCGCCAGCAGGGCCTTGAAGGCGCGCTGCCCGGTGGTGGTGCGCGGCGTCAGGCGCGGCAGGTCACCGCGGTGGCCGAGCCACGCCGCCAGTTCGGCGCGCGGCAGCGACGCCAGCAGCACCCGGCCGGTGGAGGTGGCGTGCGCCGGCAGCCGCGCGCCCAGGTGCATGCCATAGGCCAACAGGCGGTTGATGGCCGCGTCGCCACCGGCGCGGGCGATGATGACCACCTCGTCGCCGTCCAGCACGGCGGCAGAGAACACGTCCGGCGTGTCGGCCGCCAGCCGGTTCAGCGTGGGCTGCACCACGCGCGGCAGCCGCGCCGACGCCAGGTAGGCGCCCGACAGCCGCAGCACCCGCGCGGCCAGCCAGAAGTAGCTGCCATCGGTTTCCAGGTAGCCCAGGTGCGTGAGCGTGAGCAGGTGCCGGCGCGCCGCCGCGCGCGTGAGCCCGGCGCGCTGCGCCGCCAGCGTGGCGTTGAGCCGCTGGCGCTCGGTATCAAAACTCTCGAGCACGGCCAGGCCCTTGGCCAGCCCGGCGATGTAGTCCTGCTGCGCGATGCCTGCCATGCGGCTGTCCCCTTTCCGTCACGGGGCCGGCGGCCCGGTCCGATTGCGCGATGATCGCACAAGACAGCCATTGATCGCGCAGAACCGCCCCGACCCCACTGGCTGCCCTGGGGGGGCGACGCGTAAGCTACGCCAACGTTCCGCCCATCCCAACAAGGAGACATCCCATGCGTACCCAGGTTGCCATCGTCGGCGCCGGCCCGTCCGGCCTGCTGCTCGGCCAGTTGCTTCACAAGGCCGGCATCGACGCCGTAATCGTCGAGCGCGTCACCGGCGATTACGTGCTCGGCCGCATCCGCGCCGGCATCCTGGAGCAGGTCTGCATCGACCTGATGGACGAAGCCGGCGTGGGCGCGCGCATGCACAAGGAAGGCCTGATCCACGGCGGCATCGAGATGCTGTTCGACGGCAAGCGCCACCGCGTCGACATGAACAAGCTCACCGGCGGCAAGAACGTGATGGTGTACGGCCAGACCGAGCTCACGCGCGACCTGATGGACGCCCGCGCCGCCGCCGGCCTGACCACCGTGTACGAGGCGCAGAACGTGGCCGTGCACGACTTCGACAGCACCAAGCCCTGGGTCACCTACGAGAAGGACGGCCAGCAGCACCGCATCGACTGCGATTTCATCGCCGGCTGCGACGGCTTCCACGGCGTGTGCCGCGCCAGCGCACCGCGCAGCGCCATCAAGGAATACGAGAAGGTCTACCCCTTTGGCTGGCTGGGCCTGCTGTCGGACACGCCGCCCGTGAACGACGAGCTGATCTACGTGAACAGCCCCCGCGGCTTCGCCCTGTGCAGCCAGCGCAGCAAGACGCGCAGCCGCTACTACCTGCAGGTGCCGCTCACCGACCACGTGGAAGACTGGTCGGACGATGCCTTCTGGCAGGAACTCAAGCTGCGCCTGGACGAGGAGGCGCGCGCCAAGCTCGTCACCGGCCCGAGCCTGGAAAAGAGCATCGCGCCGCTGCGCAGCTTCGTGACCGAGCCGCTGCGCTTCGGCCGCATGTTCCTGGCGGGCGACGCGGGCCACATCGTGCCGCCCACCGGTGCCAAGGGCCTGAACCTGGCCGCCACCGACGTCAAGTACCTGTTCGACGCCATCGTCGAGTTCTACAAGGACAAGAGCGAGGCCGGCATCGACGACTATTCCCGCAAGTGCCTGGCCCGCATCTGGCGCGCCGAGCGCTTCTCGTGGTGGTTCACGCAGCTCATGCACCGCTTCCCGGACGACGGCCCGATCACCGCCAAGTTCCAGAGCGCCGAGCTGGACTACCTGATGAACTCTGAGGCCGGCCTGAAGACCATCGCCGAGAACTACGTGGGGCTGCCGCTGGACTTCGGCGGCTGAAAAGCTCCCCCTGAGGCGCTGACGCGCCTTCGGCCCTGAGGGGAGACGCCGCTGGTGGCCGGGGAAACCCAGGCCACGGCGGCCGCTTGCATGGCCTGCTCCGCGGCCTCCGCGGGGTGGTTGGGCTCGTGCGAGCGCCCAAGACCTGCTCGGCACTTTTACAAGCCAAATTGGCTTCCAGCCCTTTCGTGGCGGGCGCAGACAGCTATTTGATCAATAGCGATCTCCACGGCTGCCATCGTGGCCGGGCGCCTTATAACCAGCGCCGATAAGCAATCCACGAATCGGTCGTTCCGTTTTCGGCACGGCGTCCCTACAGTCGCGGCCATGGAATCGATGGCGTTCGTGGTGGCCGGCTTCTTCGTCGGCGCGGTGGTGGGGTTGACCGGGGTGGGCGGCGGCTCGCTGATGACGCCGCTGCTGATCTTCTTCTTCGGCGTCAAGCCTTATCTGGCCGTGGGCACCGACCTGCTGTTCGCCGCCGTCACCAAGGCCGGCGGCTCGGTCAGCCTGGCGCGGCGCAAGCTGGTGGACTGGCCGGTGGTCGGGCTTCTGGCCGCCGGCAGCGTGCCGGCCGCGCTGCTCACGCTGTGGGCGATCCGCCGCCACGGCGCCACCGACCCGGCGCTGCAGCACCTGATGACCAGCGTGCTCGGTGGCGCCCTGCTGCTCACGGCCGCCGCCACGTTCTACAAGGCACTGGCCGGCAAGGCGCAGCCGCGCCAGCTGCCGACCGCCGAGCGCGCAGCCGCCGCGCGCCCGCGCCACTGGGCGCTGCCGGTGCTGCTGGGCGCGGTGATCGGCAGCCTGGTCACGCTGACCTCGGTAGGCGCGGGCGCCATCGGCGTGGTGGTGCTGATGCTGCTCTACCCGCGGCTGCCGCTGCCGCGCATCGTGGGCGCCGACATCGCCCACGCCGTGCCGCTGACGCTGGTGGCCGGCCTCGGCCACGCCGCCATCGGCTCGGTGGACTGGCGGCTGCTCGGCCTGCTGCTGGCCGGCTCGCTGCCCGGCATCTGGCTGGGCAGCCGGCTGATGACGCACACGCCTGAACGGCTGGTGCGCACGCTGCTGGCCGGGCTGCTGGGCTACGCGGGCCTGAAGCTGGTCTGGATGTAGCGGCGCCGGGGCGCCGTTCATTCGCCGTGCGGCAACCAGGCCAGGACGCACGGGTGACCGGCGCACCCTGCCGTTTGGGGTAAATTCGGCCTGCAGCCGGCTCATGGCAAGCGCCGGCAGCTATCAAAATAGCAGCTTTGCCGGAGACACGCACCCATGGCTTCCCCCCGCCCCTTCCAGCCCCTGCGCGGCGTGCGCATCGTCAGCCTGGCGCTCAACCTGCCCGGCCCCGCGGCGCTGATGCGCCTGCACGCCCTGGGTGCGCGCTGCCTCAAGGTGGAGCCGCCCGGCCCCGGCACCACGCCGTCCGGCCGGCCGATCTCGGGCGACCCGATGGGCCAGTACGACATTGGCGCCTACAACACGCTGCACGAAGGTGTGCGCGTGGTGACGATGGACCTGAAGACCGAGCGCGGCCGCGCCCAGCTGGGCAAGGAGCTGGCGCGCGCCGACCTGCTGCTGACCTCGTTCCGCCCCTCGGCGCTGGCCAAGCTGGGCCTGGCCTGGGCGACGTTGCACAAGGCTTACCCGCAGCTCTCGATGGTCGAGGTCGTCGGTGCGCCGAGCGAGCGCGCCGAGGAGCCGGGACACGACCTCACCTACCTGGCCGAGGCCGGCCTGGTCACCGGCACCGAACTGCCCCCCACCCTGCTGGCCGACATGGCCGGCGCGCTGATGGCCAGCGAGGCCGCGCTGGCCTGCGTGCTGCAGGCGCGCGCCAGCGGCAAGGGCCAGCACCGCGAAGTCGCGCTGGCCAGCGCCGCCCACTGGCTGGCGCTGCCGCGCAGCTGGGGCATGACGCTGCCCAGCGGCCCGGTGGGCGGCGCGCACGCCGGCTACCGCGTCTACCCGTGCAAGGACGGCCGCGTGGCCTTCGCTGCGCTGGAACCGCACTTCGCCCGCTCGCTGTTCCAGGTGGCCGGCCTGCCGCCGCCCGACGCGCGCGCACCCTTCGCGCCCTCCGCCCGTGCTGCCATCGCCGCGTGGGCGGCCGGCAAGACGCGGCGCCAGCTCGATGCCCTGGCGGAAAAGCACGACATCCCCCTGTTGACGCTCAAATGAGCCTCGCAGCACCGCGGTGGCTGCTACACACTTCATAGCTGCCTGCGCCCGCCATCCGGGCACCAACCGGCGAAAACGCTGCCAGGTGTGCGGCGCGCCCAGCCCAGTTGTTGCTGGCACCAAACATGCTTTAAGGATTTGTGACAGCGCCAGCGCGCGCCCGCGTGTCATGCCCATGCACGACACGAGTGCATGGCTGCGTCGTCGACAACTTTTCATGCACCAAGAATGTCACCGTCCGGAGGACCCATGTTGATCAAACCTTCCCGCTGCGCCCTGGCTGCAGCAACGCTCTGCCTGGCCGCCGGCGCCGCGCACGCGCAATCCAGCGTCACGCTCACCGGACTGGCCGACATGTACGTCGGTTCCATGCGCATGGCGGGCGATGCCACGCGCAAGAACACCGTGGGCAGCGGCGGCATGACCACCTCGTGGTTCGGCGTCAAGGGCATCGAGGACATCGGCGGCGGCAACAAGGTGGGCTTCAACTTCACCTCCTTCATGCGCATGGGCAACGGCGACTACGGCCGCTTCAACGGCGACACCTTCTGGTCGCGCGACGCCAACATCACCTTCGGCGGCAACTTCGGCACCATCGTCATCGGCCGCTGGATGGCGCCCAACTTCCTGCCCACCATCCTGTTCAACCCGTTCGGCGACTCGTTCACCTTCTCGCCGCTGGTGCTGCACGCCAACGTGTCGCTATTCAACGGCACCGGCTGGGGCAAGACCACGCCGGCGGACACCGGCTGGTCCAACCAGATCGCCTATAAGACGCCCAGCTTCGGCGGCCTGACGGCCACGCTGCAGTACCAGTTCCGCAGCGACGCCACCACCGACAACCGCTACAACGTCGGCGGCAACCTGATGTACTTCAACGGCCCGATCGGCCTGACCGCCTTCTACGAGCGCGCCAAGGTCGGCAACCCGGTGGCCAACGGCTTTGCCGACGGCTCCACCCGCACCGACTGGATGCTGGGCGGCTCCTACGACTTCACGTTCGCCAAATTCTTCCTGACCTACGGCCAGGCCAAGAACAGCGTGAGCGAGGTGAAGATGAAGACCGCGCAGGTAGGCGCCACCGTGCCGATCGGCCCTGGAAAGCTGATGGCGTCCTACGCCCAGACCAAGGACGACGGCCTGGACAAGACCCGCAAGACGCTGGCCGTGGGCTACGACTACACGCTGTCCAAGCGCACCGACGCCTACGCCAACGTGATGTTCGACCGCATCACCGGCTTCGACAGCGGCACCAGCTACGGCGTCGGCCTGCGCCACCGCTTCTGATCGCCCGGCGCCCACGGGCGCCCTGCTGCACAACGGCCAGTGCATCGCGCTGGCCGTTGGCGTTTCCGGGGGCGCGTGGCCCGGGCGTGCTGGCACACCCGCGTGGCTATGATGGGCCGGTCTGCCTGCACCAGGAAACCGCGCCCGCCATGAACCGAGCCCTGCACCCGCATCAGAAAGCCGAACTCGCCGACCTCGCGGTGGCCGCCATGCAGGAGCGCGGCCTGCAGCCGGAGTTTCCGCCCTCCGCGTTGCGCCAGCTGGACGACATCAAGGCGCCGGGCGACGAAGCCGGCCCCGACATCGCCGACCTCACCCACCTGCTGTGGTGCTCGATCGACAACGACGATTCGCGCGATCTCGACCAGCTCAGCGTGAGCGAGGTGCTGCCCGGCGGCGGCGTGCGCCTCCTGGTGGCAATTGCCGACGTCGACGCGCTGGTGAAAAAGAACACGCCGATCGACCGGCATGCCGAGCACAACACCACCTCGGTCTACACCTCGGCGCGCATCTTCCCGATGCTGCCGGAGAAGCTCTCCACCAACCTCACCTCGCTGACCCCTGGCGAGGAGCGGCTGGCGGTGGTCACCGAGATGGACTTCGCGCCCGACGGCAGCCTGCGCCACGCGCGCATCCATCGCGCGCAGGTGCACAACAAGGCCCAGCTCGCCTACGACGCCGTCTCGGCCTGGATCGACGGCCAGGGCCCGCTGCCCGAGGCCGCGGCCGCCGTGCCCGGCATGGAGGAGCAGCTGCGCACGCAGGATTCGATGGCCCAGCAGCTGCGCGCCAACCGGCGCGAACAGGGCGCGCTGGAGTTCCAGACCTTCCAGCCCCGCGCGGTGTTCGAGGGCGAGGACGTGGTCGACATCCGCCAGCAGGAGCAGAACCGCGCGCGCCAGCTAATCGAGGAACTCATGGTGGCCGCCAACGGCGTCACGGCGCGTTACCTGCGCAGCCAGCGGCGCGCCTCGCTGCAGCGCGTGGTGCGCTCGCCGGAACGCTGGGCGCGCATCGTGGAAGTGGCGGCCGACCGCGGCGGCGACCTGCCGCCCGAACCCGATTCCAGGGCGCTGGAGCTGTTCCTGGCCAGGGAACACCGGCGCGACCCGCTGCGCTTTCCCGACCTCTCGCTCACCATCATCAAGCTCATGGGGCGCGGCGAATACGTGGTGGAAGTGCCGGGCGGCAGCAAGCTCGGCCACTTCGGCCTGGCGGTGAAGGACTATTCGCACTCCACCGCGCCCAACCGCCGCTTTCCGGACCTGATCACCCAGCGCCTGCTCAAGGCCACCCTGGCGGGCGAGCATGCGCCCTACAGCACCGCCGAACTGCAGCACCTGGCCGAGCAATGCACACGCCAGGAAGACGCGGCCAACAAGGTCGAGCGGCGGCTGCGCAAGTCGGAAGCCGCGCTGCTGCTGGAAAGCCGCATCGGCGAGGTGTTCGACGGCGTGGTCACCGGCGTCGCCAAGGGCAAGACCTGGGTGCGCATCTTCTCGCCGCCGGCCGAAGGCCTGCTCATGCCGCTGCAGCCGCTGCAGGTGGGCCAGCGCGTGCGCGCCAAGCTGCAATCCACCAACGTGGAGCGCGGCTTCATCGACTTCGAGCAGGTGGGTTGACGGCAGCCTCGTCTGCATCTGTTTTGATGGCGATCGACGGTTGACCGATGCGGAATACAGGCCTGTTCTGATCTGAAAGACTCGACGCCGACGGTGCGGCACCAGCAGGCAACCGCGCCCTGCCGCCGTACACCGTCGGGTGCTTGATCTGCGCGCCCAAGCTGATTAGGGTGCGGCCATGGGCACGGCCAAGTCCAAACGCACCGCTGCCGCGCAGCTGCGGCGGGACGAGCGCGCAGCACTGCTGCGGCGCCGGCGCCGGGCAGGGTTCACCAACGCCCAGGCCCGCCAGGCGCCGCTGGTGGGATTGGCGCTGTCGGGCGGCGGGGTGCGCAGCGCCACCTTCGCGCTGGGGCTGCTGCGCGGGCTGGCCGCCCAGGGCCTGCTGCGGCGTGTCGACTACCTGTCCAGCGTGTCGGGCGGCGGCTTCACCGCTGCCATGTATGGGCGCCTGGTCAGCGCGGTCGGCCTGGACGAGGCGCAGCGCATCCTCGGTGCCGGCCATTCGGGCGTGCTGGACTGGCTGCGCCGCAACGGCCGTTACCTGACGCCGGCCGGCTCGCGCGACCTCGGCATCGCGGCGGTGAGCTTCCTGCGCTCGTTCTCCGCGGTGCACATCGAGGCCTTCTTCGCACTGCTGGTGCTGTCGCTGCTGGTGACGCTGCCTCACCTGCTGCAGGCAGCCACCGGGGCGCTGGATCCCCAGGCGTGGCAGGACTGGTGGTCGCCCTGGTTGGCGCTGGCGCTGGTGGCGGTGGCGGTCTGCGTGCCCGGTCTGTTGATGGGCTACTGGGGGGCGCCCGAGGCACAACCCGGCATCGGCATGCAGCGGCGCTGGTTTGCGGGCGACGTGCTGCTGCTGACCGTGCTTCTGGTGGCCGCCATCGGCGTGACCGGCCTGGCCGCCACTTCCGCAGACGGCCGCGCCGCCAGCCTGGGCGGTCTGGGTCAGCACCTGCGCCAGGCGGAGCTGGGCTGGCCGCTGCTCGCGCTGGCGGGCTGGTCCGCGGCCATGGGACAAGGCTGGGCCATGCTGCGCCTGGCGCGCAGCCGGGAACCCCGTCCGCTGGCGGTGCTACGCCTGCGCCAGCAGCTGACGGTGGCGCTGCGGCTGGCGATGCTGGGGGCGCTGGCGCTGGGCGGCATGGGCCTGCTCGATATCGCCAGCTGGACCTTGCTGCGCCAGCTGAAGGCGGCGCCCGGCGCCGGCTGGCTGTGGGGCGGCCTGAGCCTGGGTGCGGCGGCGCTGGTGGTGCTGCGCGCCCTGGCCGCGCCGCTGCAGCAACTGGCCGCCAAGGCGATGGCCGACTCGTCGCGTGCGCTGGGGCCGATGCTGCTGGACGTGGGCGGCCGGCTGGCCACGGTGGTGCTGGTGCTGGCCTGGCTGGTCGTGGTCCAGTGGTGGGTGTTCGATCCGTCGGCACTGGAGCTGCTGCGCCCGCTGCCCAGCGGCCTGCGCTGGCTGTTGCTGGCCCTGGCCGCGGCGGCCTGGTGGGGCCTGACCTCGCGCTACGCCGAGGCGGTCAACGCCTCGTCGCTCTACAGCTTCTACCAGGCGCGGCTGGTGGGCGCCTACCTCAGCGCGGGCAACCCGCGGCGTGGCCTCTGGTCGACACCGGAAACCGCCCGCGTCGGGCCCGGCACCAGCGTGACCGACGTGCTGGCCGACGACGACGTGCCGCTGACCAGGCACCGGCCCGAACAACGCGGCGGCCCGATCCAGCTCGTCAACACCTGCCTCAACCAGACCCGCGACGATGCCAGCGGCCTGTTCAACGCCGACCGCAAGGGCACCGTGCTGACGGTGTCTGCGCGCGCGCTGGAGCTCGGCGCCCACGACGTGGTGCCCTGGACCGACTGCCGCGGTGCCGATCCGGACGAGCCCCAGGCGCGCACCCTGGGGCACTGGGTGGCCGTGTCGGGGGCCGCGGTGGCGCCCGGTGCCGGCAGCTACACCTCGGGCGGCTGGGCGCTGGTGATGTTCCTGCTGGGCATCCGCCTGGGTTACTGGATGCCCAACCCGCTGCACCGGCCCGCGCGCGGTGGCCGCCTGAGCCACTGGCTGTGGCACCACCTGCCCAAGCCGCTGATGCTGTGGGGCGAGGCCAGTGCCACCTTTCACGGCCGCGCCCAGCCCTGGTGGTACCTGTCGGATGGCGGGCATTTCGACAACACCGGCGTCTACGCCCTGCTCAAGCGCGAATGCGACTTCATCGTCTGTGCCGACGCCAGCGCCGACCCGCGCTACCAGCTGGCCGACATCGAGAACCTGGTGCGCAAGGCGCGCATCGACCTCGACGCCGAGATCGAGTTCTACCCGCGCGAGGCCGCCGCGCAGCTGATGAGCCTGGGCGGCACCGGCCTGGCGGTGCTCTCGCCCGAGGACCTGGCGGACAACGTGGGATGCCGCGGCGTGCTGCTGGCCCGCGTGCGCTACCGCCGCAGCGACCCGGCGCGCGCCGAGCGCGAGGCCACGCTGCTGGTGATCAAGCCTCACCTGCACGCGGCGCTGGACATGGATCTGCTGGCCTATGCGGCGCGGCGCCCCGCGTTCCCGCACGAATCCACCGGTGACCAGTTCTTCGACGAAGCCCAGTGGGAAAGCTACCAGCGCCTGGGCCAGGACTTCGGGCTGGCGTTCTACGATCGCTGGCTGGCCCAGCTGTATGGCTGGGACAAGCCCCTGATCCAGACCCAGCCGGTCGGCACGCGCCTGCGCCAGCCGGAAGCGCCCGTGACCACGCCTTCGGATGCCCCGCCGACCTGGAGGCGCCCCACCAAGGCCGCTGTCATTGGCACCTCCGTCGGCATGGGCGTGCTCGGCTCGCTGCTGCTGGGCCTGTGGCAGATCAACGACCAGTTCACGCGCCAGCAGACCGAGCGGCAGCAGGCGGCCGACAAGCTGGTCGCCGAGGTCGCCCAGGCCGTGGACGCCCTCGACACCGCCTGCCCGCACCTGAGCCCGCTGCGGATCTCGCAGTTGAGACAGTTGCGCAAGCTGAAAGGCAGCCGCGCCATGACCACGGTGTCGGACCTGACCCTTGCCGGGGTGGAGGAACGCATGGCCCAGGTGTGCGAAGGGAAAGAGGGCACCGGCGGCACCTGCCCGGCCGATGCCGAGACAGCGCGCGCCAACCTGTGCGCACAACTGCAGGACACCATCGGGGCCACCGACGCGCTGAACTACTGGAGCCCGCCGCTGCAGGAGCAGCCCATGGTGCGCGACTGGCGCGATCTGTGGGCGCTGCTGCGCGGCCTGCCGCTGCCGGCAGCGACGCCGGAGGTAGCTCAGCCGACGCCGGCGACCACTGGAGAGGCGCCGGCGGCCGCACCACCGCAGGCATCATCCCCGGCTACGGCGGCCTTGCCGTCGGAACCCGAGGCTGCCCGGCTGCAGCCCGCGCCGCCGCCGGTGGCCGCGGCCCGGCCAGGCGCTGCGCCAGCGCACGCGCCAGACAGCGCACCGGAGCAGCCCGCGGCAGGGGCCGCGTCGCCGCCCGCCGCGACGCTCAAGACCTGTGCCGGCGTCACCCTGTTCATCCAGATCTACGACGACGAGGCGCGCGTGAGCGCCGAGCGGCTGCGCCAGGCGCTGGACGCCTCCACGGTCGGCGGTCTGAGGGCGGCGCCGCTGGAAAACGTCACCCGCTCCGCCCAACTGCGTGGCAGCGCCCGGCCGGTGCCCTACGTGCAGCCCACCCTGATCGCCCACGACAAGGGCGATCTGCCCTGCGCACTGGCCCTGCAGCCAACGATCGCGGACCGGTGGTGCGCCAACACCGGCGATTGCGTGCGTGTGGCCCGCCTGCCCAGCCAGTTCAAGAGCAGCCCGGGCACGCTGGAGCTGTGGCTGCCGACCCTGGCCCAGGATCGGCCCGTAGCCGCGCGCTGACGCGTGCCGCGCACCACCAAATTCTCATTTTTATAGCAACCTATGCTTGCTGGATGAGGGGCAACTGCTGATTTGTCGCCAATTCCGGCAGCCCCCGCGGAGACCGGCTCCGGTGCCAGGCGCGCAGCGGCCAGGTTCTCGAAGCCGTGGCCGCGCCCATGCGCCGCGTCAGAACCCCGATCCGGGCTGCGCCAGGTAGTGCTGCTCGGCCGCGGTGCTGGTTCGCCCCAGCACGGCGTTGCGGTGCGGAAAGCGGCTGAAGCGGCGGATCACGTCGCGGTGGCGCTCGGCGTAGTCGAGGTTGCCGGACAGCGTCTGCAGCACCTCTTCCGGTGCGCCCTGGGCCTGGGCGTCGGCGCGCAGGGCGGTGAAGCGCGCCACGGACTCGTCCTGCACCGCCAGATCCTCGGTGTGTTCCAGCGGCAGCAGCGCGAAGGGGCGCGCCAGCCAGGGCAGCTCGCGCTCCCAGCCACGCGCCAGGCCCTGCCAGGCGATCTCGCGCGCCTGCGCGTCGCCGGCGAAACTGCGCGCGTCGCCCCGGAACACGTTGCGCGTGAGCTGGTCCAGCAGCACCAGCAGCGCCAGCCAGCCGAGCGGCTCCTGCGCCCAGCCGTCCAGCCGGCCGGCCAGCGCGGCCTCGATGCTGGGGCCGAAGCGCTGGCGGATGCTGGCGTCGAAGGCGTCGGACTTGGTGAACCACTGGCGCTGCATGGCCAGCGCGGCGGCGTCGGTGGGCGGGCAGGCGCCGAACCAGAAGCTCAGCACTTCCTGCGGCGTGGCGAGGTCAGGGGCGGTGGTGTCCATGCGGGCGTCGGGTGCATCGGGGGGTGGGAAGCGGTCACTATAGGCCCTTGGCCCTTCCACGCACCGCATCGGGTCTTATGAGCCAAACTGGCCTGCAGCCAAGTGACAGCGGGCGCAGACAGCTACGTTTTCAATAGCAATTGGGGCCTGTGCAGCCCATCGGCCAGCCGCCCGGCCCGTGACGCGGATCAAGCATTCCGGCCGCGGGGCTTGCACGGCGGGCGCGGCCGGCCTACGCTGCAAGCTGTTACCTGAACAACAACATCGGAGTCACGCCATGCCTGCTTCTCCCTCCCTTTTTCCGGCCGCGCAACTTCGCACGCTCGCCCTCGTCGGCCCGGCGGCGGCCGGCAAGACGCTGCTGGCCGAGGCCATGCTGCAGGCAGCCGGCGCCATTGGTGCGGCCGGCAGCCTGGAGCGCGGCAGCACCGTGAGCGACCACGACCCGCTGGAGGTGAAGACCGGGCATTCGCTGCAATCCGCGGTCATGCACCTGGAGCATGGCGGCTGCCGCGTGCACTTCATCGACACGCCCGGCGCGCCGGATTTCATCGGCCAGAGCCTGCCGGCGCTGGAGGCGGTGGAGACCGCCGCCATCGTGATCAGCGCCGCCGCCGGCATCGAGCCCATGGCGCGCCGCATGATGCAGTACGCCGCCGAGCGCGAGCTGGACCGCATGGTCATCGTCAACAAGATCGACGCCGACGCCGACCTGCCCGGCCTGCTGGCGCAGATCCAGGAAGCCTTCGGCAAGGAATGCCTGCCGCTCAACCTGCCGGACGCCGGCGCCACCCAGGTGGTGGACTGCTTCTACAACAAGGCCGGCCACAGCGACTTCGGCGCCGTGGCCGACGCCCACCGCGCGCTGGTGGAGCAGGTCGTGGAAGTGGACGGCGACTTCGTCGAGCGTTACCTGAACGACGGCGACATCGACGCCAGCGAGCTGCACGCCCCGCTGGAGCAGGCGCTGCGCGAGGGGCACCTGATCCCCGTGTGCTTCGTCTCCGCCCGTACCGGCGCCGGCGTGCCCGAGCTGCTGGACGTGATCGCCCGGCTGCTGCCCAACCCGACCGAGGGCAACCCGCCCGACTTCCTGAACGGGGAGGGCGCGGATGCCGAGCTGATGCACGCCACGCCGGACCCGGCGGCGCACGTGCTCGGCCACGTGTTCAAGATCAGCATCGACCCGTACGTGGGCAAGCTCGGCTACGTGCGCGTGCACCAGGGCACCATCTCGCCCGGCACGCAGCTGTACGTGGGCGACGGGCGCAAGCCCTTCAAGGTGGGGCACCTGTACTTCCAGCAGGGCAAGAACCACATGGAGGTGCCCAGTGCCGGGCCGGGCGACCTGTGCGCCATCGGCAAGATCGACGAGCTGCACTTCGACGCCGTGCTGCACGACGCCGCGGAAGACGACCATATCCACCTCAAGCCCCTGCCCTTCCCCGAGCCGGTGCACGGCATCGCCATCAGCCCGCAGCGGCGCGGCGACGAGCAGCGCATGTGGGAGATCGTCGGCAAGCTGGTGGCCGAGGATCCGTGCCTCAAGCTCGAGCACGTGGCGCAGACCAACGAGACCATCGTCTACGGCCTGGGCGAGCTGCACCTGCGCATCCTGCTGGAGCGCCTGCGCGACGTCTACAAGTTCGAGGTGGAGACGCACCCGCCGCGCATCGCCTACCGCGAGACCATCACCCAGAACGCCGCGGCGCAGTACCGCCACAAGAAGCAGAGCGGCGGCGCCGGCCAGTTCGGCGAGGTGCACCTGCGCATCGAGCCGCTGCCGCGCGGTACCGGCTTCGAGTTCGTCGACCAGGTCAAGGGCGGCACCATCCCCGGCCAGTTCATGCCGGCGGTGGAAAAAGGCGTGCGCGAGGCGCTGGCCGAAGGCGTGATCGCCGGCTACCCGGTGCAGGACGTGCGCGTGATCGTTCACGACGGCAAGCACCACGCGGTGGACAGCAAGGAGATCGCCTTCGTCACCGCCGGCAAGAAGGCCTTCCAGATCGCCATCCGCGAGGCGCGCCCGGTGGTGCTGGAACCCATCGCCCGCATCCAGATCACCGCGCCGGAGCACGCCATGGGCGCCATCACGGGCGACCTGTCGTCACGCCGCGGGATGGTCAGCGGCACCGACAGCGGCAGCCTGGGCACCCTCACCGTCTCCGGTCAGGCGCCCATCGCCGAACTGGCCGACTACCAGAGCCGCCTGAACGCCATGACGGCCGGGCAAGGCAGCTACGCCCTCGCCCTGTCGCACTACGAGGTGGTACCGCCCACCGTACAGCAGGATTTGATGAGCGGCTACAAGGTGCGGGACGAGGATTGAAGGCCGGCACCGCCAACACGCGCCGCCATCCGCACCATGAAGCCGCGCCCGGCAAGTTGGCTCGCGCTGTTGCACGCTGCAGGCGTGGCCGCGCTCGCCGTGCTGGGTGTCTGGGCATGGCGCCTCCGTTGCGAGGGCTTCGGCTGCATGGGCGTGGGCCTTGTCTGGATGGGCTGGGCCGGGCTGTTCCTGGTCTGGCTGGTGTTCGGGCTGGTGGCCGCCCATCTGGTGCGCACCCAGTCCGGGCCGCGCCGGATCGCCCGCCTCAGCGTGGCGATGCAGTTGCTGGCCGGGCTGGTGCCGCTGGGCTACTGGGCGACGCACCAGCTGGCGCGCCATGCGGCCTGAAGCCTGTCACCCAGCTTCCGCCGGTGCGGACCCAACGCCCTGACCCACCAACGCTTGGCCCGCCACTAACGTGACACCCATCGACAAGAGCCTGGTGACCGTATTGGTGGTCGCCCTCGTGATCGCCGCCATCGCGGCCCCGCTGGCCCTGCGCAAGGTGCCCCCCAACGCCATCTACGGCTACCGCGCGCGTGCCACCATGAGCGACGACGCGCTGTGGTTCGACGCCAATGCGCACTTCGGGCGCGGCATGATCGCGGCCGCACTCGCCAGCGCCGCTGCGGCCGTGGTGCTGTTCAAGCTGTTCCCGCCGGATCCGCAATCCGCCACGCTGTCGACCGTGCTGATCCTGGTGGTGCCCAACCTCGTCGCCACGCTGGCGACCAGTCGGTTCGTCCGTCGGCAGCGGTAAGTGCCGCACGGCAGTGTTGGCGCCAGCACGTGCGCGAGGCTACGCCGCAAACCACCTCATGGCCCGGAAAGCGGCTTCTGTACCGGCTCGGACAGCTTCACCAGATAGCCCTGCTTGTACCGCTGCACCGAACCTTCCGCAGGCCAGACGGGCATGCGGGCGTAGACGGCCGCGAACTCGCCGGGCGCCGGCTCCTGGAAGTAGCGGTAGCGCAGGTCACCCACCAGGCTCATGTAGCTGAGCATCCGGTGCGGGTTGCCGTCGTCCCACTCGAAGAACGAGGCGCCGGTGGTGCCTGTCCAGACCGCAGGGTAGATGCTGTCGAAGGCCAGCTCGCCTTGCAGGTTCACCTGGACCATGCCGTGCTCGCCCGGCGGCCTCAGCCGGAGGATGGCCTGCTCGATCCGGCCGGCGGTGCTCTGGTCGTGGCGCTGCACGAGCCAGCCGCGCGCCTGCTCCACGGAATTCACGTACAGCCCCTGCACGGCACACAGCGCCGCCAGCACCAGCACCGTGCGCCGCTGCGAGGCTTCACGGCCGAGCGTGTGGGTGATCAGCAGCAGGCCGAGCAGCACCGCCGGGCCGGCGAAGAAGGTGCGCACCGTCATGGAGGTGGAACCCACCAGGGTCAGGGCCGCCGGCGTCATCAGCAGCACCAGCAGCACGCCGCCCACCTTCCACCGCTGGCCCCGCACCGTCAGGCGAACGATCATGTAGCAGCACAGGAACACCGTGCAGAAGAACACCGCCGCCGCCATGTCGAACGGGCGCCAGAAGCTGAAGAACAGGCGTCGCGTGTCGTTCACGGCGCGTGCCAGCGCACCCAGCGGATGGCGCAGCGCCTTGTGCACGTCCAGGATGCTGCTGCCATATTCGGACGCCTGGACGCCGCAGGCCAGCATCACCAGCTTGGCCATCGCCAGCGACACCAGCAGGCCCAGCGCCAGCAGCAGCACCGCCCGCGCCACCGTGCGCACCAGATCCCGCCACGCGGGTTGCTGCCCGGGCGCCAGGACGACGAAGGCCATGAATCCCGCGCCGATCACCAGCGCCAGGTACATCAGCCCGAGGCTCTGGTAGGCCCCCAGCGCGACCGCCAGCGCCAGCACCGTGACGAAGCTCTGCCGCAGCCGACGCACCGGCGACCACGGCGCGTCGGGCCAGCGCACGCTCTGCAGCGCGGCGTAGGCCACGCAGAGCACACCGACGGCATCCGGCAGCACGTTAGCCGAGAACTCCAGCTGGGCAATCCAGGTCGGGTACAGCGCGAACGCGCAGAACGCCAGGTAGTGGAACGCCGTGAAGCGCGCGACGCCGAAGAGGCGGATCATGTAGACGAAGCTCACCGCCAGGGCCGCGCCGAACAGCAGCAACGGGCCGCCCGGCACCACCACCTGGGGCCACAGCGTGCCGCGCAGCAGCGGGTGCACCCAGCGCCCGATCTCCGCAAAGTGGCAGATGCCCGCCTGCGCGAGAAACTCGTCGTCGATGGTCAGGTTGAAATGCGCCAGCTCGTAGATGTAGAGCAGGCAGAACAGCAGCCAGCATCGCCAGGCAGCAACCTGCTCATCACGACACAGCGCAGGGCTCGATCGGGCGTGGTGCATGGAACGTGCCGGACAGTCGAATCGGTACGCGAGACAGCAGGTTCAATGCCGTGCCGCAGTCAAGGACGATTCAAGTGTACCGGCGGCATGTGAACGACGGCCGCGAAGCCGGGGGCACCTGCGCAGCACCCTACGCCGTCATGGGGGTGCGCACGGGATGCTCGCGCTAGCGCGACCGGCCCTTGCCGCCTGCCCTGGGCGGCAGTCCCGTGTGCTGGGTCAAAACCCGCCCTCGCCCAGGCGCAGCCTGCGCAGGGCGCTTGCTTTTCGGTAGCGGCCTGGGGTCCGCGGGCTGCTCGCTGGCGGCGCTGGAGTTCTTGCGCCGCGGGCTCTGGTAGCTGCCGTCGCCCAGCGGCTGCCAGGTGGGGATGAGGTGCTGCTTGCCGTTGCCGATGAGCTCGGCGCGGCCCATGTCCTTGAGGGCCTGGCGCAGCAGCGGCCAGTTGGCCGGGTCGTGCCAGCGCAGGAAGGCCTTGTGCAGACGGCGGCGGCGCTCGCCCTTCACCGTGTCCACAGGCTCGGCGCGCTCGTCGCGGTGGATGCCCTTGAGCGGGTTCAGGCCGGTGTGGTACATGGCCGTGGCGGTGGCCATGGGGCTGGGGTAGAAGGCCTGCACCTGGTCGGCGCGGAAGCCGTTCCGCTTCAGCCACAGCGCCAGGTTCAGCATGTCCTCGTCCGTCGTACCCGGGTGCGCGGCGATGAAGTACGGGATCAGGAACTGCTCCTTGCCCGCCTCCTTGCTGAACTTGTCGAACAGCTGCTTGAAGCGGTCGTAGCTGCCGATGCCGGGCTTCATCATCTTGGAGAGCGGCCCCTCCTCGGTGTGCTCGGGCGCGATCTTCAGGTAACCGCCGACGTGGTGCTGCACCAGCTCCTTCACGTAGGCCGGGGACTTGACGGCCAGGTCATAGCGCAGGCCGGAGCCGATCAGCACCTTTTTCACGCCCGGCAGCTTGCGCACACGCTTGTAGATGGCGATCAGCGGGTCGTGGTCGGTGGTGAGGTTCTGGCAGATGCCGGGCCACACGCAGCTGGGCTTGCGGCAGGCGGCCTCGATCTCCGGGCTCCTGCAGCCCAGCCGGTACATGTTGGCCGTGGGCCCGCCCAGGTCGCTCACCACGCCGGTGAAGCCCTGGACCTTGTCGCGCATTTCCTCCACCTCGCGCACGATGGAGTCTTCGGAGCGGCTCTGGATGATGCGGCCCTCGTGCTCGGTGATGCTGCAGAAGGTGCAGCCGCCAAAGCACCCGCGCATGATGTTCACGCTGAAGCGGATCATCTCCCAGGCGGGGACCTTGGTGGCCCCGTCGTGCCGGCCGCGCGCATCGGCGTAGCGCGGATGCGGGCTGCGCGCGTAGGGCAGGTCGAACACCCAGTCCATCTCGGCGGTGGTGAGCGGGATGGGCGGCGGGTTGATCCAGACGTCGCGGGCCGTGGCGCCCTCGCCGTGCGCCTGCACCAGCGCGCGGGCATTGCCGGGGTTGGTCTCCAGGTGCAGCACGCGGTTGGCGTGGGCATAGAGCACCGCGTCGCGCCGCACCTGCTCGTAGCTCGGCAGGCGGATCACGGTGCGCTCGCGCGCGGGGCGCGATGCCTTGCCGGCCAGCGCCGGGTTGGGCACGAAGCGCAGGGGCTGCGTGCCGGATTCATGGTCAAAACCGGCTCCAGCCCTTTTGCCACGGGCGCCGCCAGCTACAACATCAGGAGCATCCTCTGCCGCCTCGCAGCGCGCGCCCTGGGCCGCCGCCTGCTCGCTGGTGGTCTGGTAGGGGTTGATGTGCTCGTCCACGCGGCCGGGCTGGTCGACCTCGGTGGAGTCGATCTCGGTCCAGCCGGGTTCCGAGGCACGGCGCACGAAGGCCGTGCCGCGCACGTCGGTGATGGCCTCCACCGGCTCGCGCCGCGCCAGCCGGTGGGCCACCTCCACCAGCGCGCGCTCGGCGTTGCCGTACAGCAGGATGTCGCACTTGCTGTCCACCACGATGGAGCGTCGCACCTTGTCGCTCCAGTAGTCGTAATGGGCGATGCGGCGCAGGCTGCCTTCGATGCCACCCAGCACGATGGGCACGTCCTTGAACGCCTCGCGGCAGCGCTGGCTGTAGACGATGGCGGCGCGGTCGGGGCGCTTGCCGCCCTCGTCGCCGGGGGTGTAGGCGTCGTCGCTGCGGATCTTGCGGTCGGCCGTGTAGCGGTTGATCATGGAATCCATGTTCCCCGCCGTCACGCCCCAGAACAGGTTGGGCCGGCCCAGCGCCTTGAAGGCGTCGGCGCTCTGCCAGTCGGGCTGGGCGATGATGCCGACGCGAAAGCCCTGCGCCTCCAGCACGCGGCCGATCACGGCCATGCCGAAGCTGGGGTGGTCCACATAGGCGTCGCCGGTGACCAGGATCACGTCGCAGCAGTCCCAGCCGAGCGCGTCCATCTCCGCCCGGCTCATGGGCAGGAAGGGCGCGGTGCCGAAGCGCCTGGCCCAGTACGGCTTGTAGCTGGTCAGGGGCTTGGCGGCACGCGGGAAGAAGGAGACGTCCGTGAACGCGGCGGTCATGACCAAGGGGCGAAGCCGCGTGTGCCGGGCAGCTCGCCAGAAAGCTGTGGGGGATGGGCCCCGATTCTAGGCAAACGGCGCCTTGCGTGCAGGCGCAGGGGTAACCCCTGGCAGCTCAGCGCTGCTCGATCAGCTGGCCGCGGATCTCGCCTTCGGGGTAGCGCGCGGTGGACAGCTCCACGTACCACTGGCCCGTCAGCAGGTTGGACTGCTGCGATCCGGTGAGGTTGGCGCGACCTTCGTACGGGCTGGTCACGTTGCGGCCCACGGGCAGGACTGCGCGGCTGACCTCGCCGCTCATGGCGGGGCTGTGGAACATGGCGCGCGTCACCGGACCGCTGAGGTTGCTGAAGCTGATGCGCCAGCGCAGCAGGCCGCTGCGGCGGTCCAGCACGGCCACCATCTCGCCGGTGGCGGCGCTGTCGGTGCCGGGCACCACCTGGCTGCCGTTGAGCTGGGCCTTGAAGGCGCTCAGCTCGGGCTCGCGCTGCGGGGCCTGCTGGCCCGGGGTGACGATCACTGGCGGCGCGGTGCGCATGGGCGCACTGCCGCACGCGGCCAGCAGCACGGCGGCGGCGATCGTCAAGGCGCCACCAAGGGCGCGGGATGGCAAAACGAAAGACTTCATGAAGCTTGGATCGGCAGTCTGGCTCATCAGGCGACAAACATACCATCGCCCACCGCGCAGCCGCCCGCCCCTTACAAGCGGATACCGCCCGCGGCTGTCACCGCCCCGCAAGGCCACTCAGCGCACCTCGCGCAGTTGCCCGCGGATCTCGCCAGCGGGGTAGTTGGCGGTGTAGACGTTGACGTACCAGCGCCCGCTCAGCAGGTCGGTGGCCTGCTGGTTGGTGAGGGTGGCGCGGCCTTCGTAGGTGGGGCCGAAGGGGCCGGGCCAGACCATGGTGGGCGGCGCGGTCTGGCCGATCTCGCCCGGTGCGTGGAACTGCACGGCGGTGATGGGCGCGCTCAGGCCCGACCACTTCGCCTTCCAGCGCAGCAGGTGGCTGCGTGTGTCGTACAGCGCGTCGAGCTCGCCGGTGCCGGCCGAGCGCGTGGGCGGCACGGCGCTGTCGCCGTCCATGCGGGTGCTGAAGGTGACGAGGCTGGCGTTCGGGTCGGCCTGCTCGGTCGGCGGGGGTGGCGGAGTCGCCGCGGGCAGCGGCATGGGCGGTGGCGCGGGCGTGGCGCCCACCGGCGGCAGCGGCAGCGGCACCGGCTGCATCGGCGACACGGGCTGCGATTGCGCCACCGGGGGCGGGGGCGGTACCGGCGCGGGTGCGGTTTGCGGCGTCAGGATGGGCGGCGGGTCGTAGTGCGGCGGCAGAGCCACCGATGCGCATCCCACCAGCGTGGCCAGCAACAGCGTGGCTGCCAGAACGCGGCCTGGGTGCGTGGCTGCAGAACGTGTCACGGTCGAACTCCTTCCTGTTCCTGCGCCATACCGGCGCCTGCCACCGATTTTAGGCAGGCCTCCAGCTGCCTCCTGTAGGCAGGACGCGCGTTTCACGCAACCGCCAGTTTTCGAAGAGAAATAAGCCTTCAGCCCTTGAATGGTGGGCGCAGGCAGCTATCAATTTCATATCGACTGGCCGGGCTTGGTATGGCTTGCTATGCTGCGAAACCATGGACACAGCCACCTTGCAGCAACTCCTGGCGCCCCTGTTTCCCGGCCTGATGGGCCTGGAGCTGACGGCCACCTCGCCCGAACGCGTGCAGGCCACGCTGCGCGTGCGGCCCGACCTGTGCACCGCCGGTGGCATCCTGCATGGCGGCGCCTACATGGCCTTCGCCGACACCCTGGGTGCGGTGGGCACGGTGCTCAACCTGGGCCCTGGCCAGACCACGACCACCACCGATTCGAGCACCAAGTTCATCGGCAGCGCCAAGGTGGGCACGCTGGTCAGGGGCGACTGCGTGGCCCTGCACCGCGGTCGCACCACCCAGGTGTGGCAGACCAGCGTCTACGCGGAAGACGGGCGCCTGTGCGCCGTGGTCACGCAGACGCAGCTGGTGATGGGTGCCAGGCCCGCGGCGGCCCCGCCGGCAGATTCCTGACCCATCAGCCCGCGACTGGAGAGCGCGAACCCTGCGCCCTGAGCTTGTCAAATGGCTTCGACAAGCTCAGCCTGAACGGAACCGGGAACACCTCGGGCCGGTTCGGCCTCAGAGCAGATCGGGCGACTGCACCGTCAGCACCACGGTCTGGAGTTGGCTGTCGCGCTCGCGGCTGCGCAGCCACCACACGGCGCCCTTGCGCACCGCGCATTCGCGCTCCGGCAAGCCCAGCAGCCGAGCCACGGTCTCACCCAGCGTGGGCTGGTGGCCGACGATCAGCACCGGCGCCTTGCCGTGCGGCCAGCCCGCCAGCGCTAGCAGCTGCTCCGGGCTGGCGCCGGGGCGCAGCTCGTCGTGCAGGCGGTACTTGCGCTGCAGCGCGCGCACGGTCTGCTCGGTGCGCAGCGCCGGGCTGGCGAGCACGCGGGCGCCGTCGGGCAGTTGGCGGTCCAGCCAGTCGGCCATGCGGGCGGCCTGCTTCTCGCCGCGGCGCGTGAGCGGGCGCGCCATGTCGCCCGAACTGTCGGCGGCTTCCTGCGCCTCGGCGTGGCGCCAGAGGATCAGGTCCACGGCGCGCCCTTCCCCGGACCGACTTCATAGCGCGCCATCAGGGCCTGCTGGGCGCTCTTGCCCGGTTTGCCCTTGGCCCGGCGCACCTCGACGTAGCTGCCGTCGGGCTGCTGCTCCCAGGCGTCGCGGCTGTCGTGCAGGTAGGCCAGCAGGCATTCGTCGATCACCCGCTGGCGCAGCACGGGGTCGGTGACCGGCCAGGCGGTCTCCACCCGGCGCAGCATGTTGCGGTTCATCCAGTCGGCGCTGGACAGCCACAGCTCCTCCTTGCCACCGGCGCGGAAATAGAACACGCGCGAATGCTCCAGGAAGCGCCCGATGATGCTGCGCACGCGCACATGTTGGGTCAGCCCCGCCGGCAGCGCGCAGGCGCCGCGCACGATCAGGTCGATGCGTGCACCCGCGTCGCCGGCCTTCATCAGCGCCTCGATCAGCGGCTGGTCGGTGAGCGCGTTCATCTTGGCGACGATGCGCGCGCTCTTGCCCGCGCGGGCCGCCGCGCCCACGGCGTCGATCTTCGCCAGCATCTGCCGGTGCAGCGTGAACGGCGCCAGCAGCATGCGCTGCATGGTCGGCAGCCGGCTGTGGCTGGCTAGGTGGACGAACAGGCGATCCATGTCGGCCGTCAGGCGCGCGTCGGCGGTCAGGTAGCTGAGGTCGGTGTAGAGCGCCGCGGTGCGCGGGTTGTAGTTGCCAGTGGAAAGGTGCCCGTAGCGCTTGAGGCGCTTGCCCTCGCGCCGGGTCACCAGCAGCATCTTGGCGTGGGTCTTGAGCCCCACCACGCCGTAGACCACCTGGGCGCCGGCCAGCTCCAGCCGTTCGGCCCAGTTGATGTTGGCCTCTTCGTCGAAGCGGGCCTTGAGCTCCACCACCACGGTGACTTCCTTGCCGCGGCGCTGCGCCTCGATCAGCAGGTCCATCATGCGGCTGTCGTTGCCGGTGCGGTAGATGGTCTGCTTGATGGCCAGCACCTGCGGGTCGTGCACGGCCTCGCGCAGGAAGTCGATCACGCCGTCGAAGCTCTCGAACGGCAGGTGGATCAGCACGTCGCCTGCCTTCAGCCGCTCCAGCACCGATTCGCCACGCCTGAGCTGTACCGGGTAGCTGGCCTGGTAGGGAGGAAACAGCAGCTGCGGCGCGTCGATCAGCGAGATGAGCTGCTGCAGCCGCACCAGGTTCACCGGCCCCTGCACCTTGAACAAGGCCTCCGGCGGCAGCCTGAACTGGCGCAGCAGAAAGCCGGCCAGCTCGTCCGAGCAGGCCGACGACACCTCCACCCGCACCGCCTCGCCGTAGTGGCGCTGGTGGAGGCCCTGGCGCAGCGCGGTGCGCAGGTTCTTGACCTCTTCCTCGTCCACCGAAAGATCGGAGTGGCGGGTAACGCGGAAGTGCGAGAAATCGCCCACCTCGCGGCCCGGGAACAGGTCCGGCAGGTGCGCGCGGATCACGCTGGAGAGCATGACGAACAGCTTCTCGCCGCCCGACACGCGCTCCGGCATGCGCAGCACGCGCGGCAGCACGCGCGGCACCTTGACGATGGCGATCTGGTTCTGGCGCCCGAACGCATCCTTGCCCTTGAGCTGGACGATGAAGTTCAGCGACTTGTTGGCCACCATCGGGAACGGGTGGGCCGGGTCCAGTGCCACCGGCACCAGCAGCGGCTTGACCTCGCGCAGGAAGTGCTCGCGCACCCACTTGCGCTGCGGCTCGGTGCGGTCCAGATGCGAGACGATGCGCACGCCCTGCGCCGCCAGGTCGGGCAGCAGGGCTTCGTTGAAGAGGCCGTACTGGCGGTCCACCAGCGCGTGGGCCGCCGCCATCGTGCGCTGCATGCCACCGGCGGCGTCGGTGCCGGCGCGCCAGGCGGTCACGTGCGGCTCGGCGCGCACTTCGAAGAACTCGTCCAGGTTGGACGACACGATGCACAGGTAGCGCAGGCGCTCCAGCAACGGCACGTCGCCGCGCTCGGCCCAGCGCAACACCCGTGCGTTGAAATCCAGGATGCTCTGGTCGCGATCGCGCAGGGGATGGCGCGGTGTGGCGGGGCGCGGGCGGCGTGACGATGGCATCGGCGGGTCGGGGGCGTGGGCTGGCGCGGACCAGTGTACCGAGGCCGGGCGCCCGGCAGGCGCGGCACGCCGCGGCAAGCGGCCCCCGGGCGGCGCCACCATGACCTCAGCCCGCGGCTGCCACCGCGCCCTCGCCCGCGCGCATCTGCTCGGCCTGCGCCGGTGCGCTGCGCCAGAACACCAGCTCCAGCCGCCCGTCGTGGTGCTCCACCAGCGCGCTGCAGCTTTCCACCCAGTCGCCGTCGTTGCAGTAGAGCACGCCGCCGATCTCGCGGATCTCGGCATGGTGGATGTGGCCGCAGACCACGCCGTCGGCACCGCGCTGGCGCGCGCCGGCAGCCACCGCTTCCTCGAAATCGCTCACGTAGCTGACGGCCACCTTGACCTTGTGCTTCAGGTAGGCCGACAGCGACCAGTACGGCAGCCCCAGCCGCCCCCGCAGCCGGTTCAGCTGGCGGTTCAGCCGCAGCGTGAGCTCGTAGGCACGATCACCCACATAGGCCAGCCACTTGGCGCACTGGATCACGCCGTCGAAATGGTCGCCGTGCGTGACCCACAGGCGCCGGCCGTCGGCGGTGACATGCAGGGCGTCTTCCAGCACCTCGATGCCACCGAAACTGTGGCCCAGGAAATGGCGCGCGAACTCGTCGTGGTTGCCGGGCACGAACACCACGCGGCAGCCCTTGCGCGCGCGCCGCAGCAGCTTCTGCACCACGTCGTTGTGCGCCTGCGGCCAGAACCAGCGGCGCCGCAGCTGCCAGCCGTCGACGATGTCGCCCACCAGATACAGTGTCTCGCTCTCTTGCTCGCGCAGGAAGTCGAGCAGCGCGCCAGCCTGGCAGCCCGGTGTGCCCAGGTGCAGGTCGGAGATGAAAATGGCGCGGAACCGGGGCCGGTCGCGCGCCATGTCGTCGGCTTCGCCCTCCGACCCGCCGCCGCCACCGTCCCACGGCCCGGGCCAGCCACCGTCGCGCAGGACGGCTGGTGCCAGCGCCCGCACACCCGCGGCGGTGGCGAAGGCCGAGCGTGCCTGCCCGGAGCGGAAGCCGCGTCCGCCCTCACCGGCGAAGGCGCTCAGCTGGCTCGCCGGCGCGTCCATCAGGCCCCCAGGAAATGCTTGCGGTAGCGCGCGGGCAGCTCCGCCAGCTGCATCAGCATGGGCAGGTCGGCGCTGTTGAAATCCGGATCCCACGCGGGCGGCCCCAGCACCTTGGTGCCCAGGCGCAGGTAACCGCGGATCAGGGCCGGCGGTTCCACCGCCAGGCTGTCGTCCAGGTGCTCCAGCGGCAGCGGCAGGCGCGGGCGCACCTGGTGCTCGATGGGGGCCAGGTGCCGCTCGCGTACCTGGCGCCAGATGCTGGCGGCCACGTCACCGCTGATCACGCCGTTGTGCAGCATGGGGATGCTGGCGCAGCCGATCATCGCGTCGAGCCGGTTGCGCACCATGAAGCCGCCCAGCGCGCCCCACAGCGCCATGATCACGCCGCCGTTGCGGTACTCGGCATGCACGCAGCTGCGGCCCAGCTCCACCATGCGCGAGCGCAGGCCGCGCAGGCGGGTCAGGTCGAACTCGGTGTCGCTGTAGGTGCTGCCCACGCGGCGGGCCTGCGCCGGCGTGAGCACGCGGTAGGTGCCGATCACCGCCTGCGAGGCGGCATCGCGCACCAGCAGGTGCTCGCAGTAGTCGTCGAACAGGTCGATGTCGTGGCCCTCCAGCGGCGACGCCAGGCGTGCGCCCATCTCCCGGGCGAACACGTCGTAGCGCAGGCGCTGCGCGGCGCGCACCTCGTCCTGATGGCGGGCCCAGGCCACCACGATGCCGGGCTGGGCCGCTGGCTCGGGCTGCGGGGCGGTGGGCGCCCCCATCGCCGGCTCGGCCGGCAGGCGCGGGCGCAGCAGGCGGGCGACGGGCTTCAGCCCCGTCCGGGGCTGCGGGCCGAAGGCGAAGGTCGGCGTGGGCAGATCTCTCATGCGGTGGCTCCTCGATGTCCGGTGTTGGACGCATCTTGCGAAGCGGGCATGTCGAAGCCGTGTCAACGGCATGAAGTTTTGATGACAAATCAGCCTCTGGCCCTCTGCCAACGGTCGCAGACAGCTATCGACACCATAGCAACCGATCCGAAGCCCCGGCACTCGTCATACTCGGGCCATCCGCATTCCCAAGGAGCCCGGCCGCCATGAGCGCTGACGTCACGATCTACCACAACCCGCGCTGCAGCACCTCGCGCAACGCACTGGCGCTGCTGCAGGAGCGCGGCATCGAACCGCGCGTGATCGAATACCTGAAGACGCCGCCCAGCCGCGCCGAGCTCAAGGCCATCGCCAAGGCCACCGGCGAGCCGCTGCGCGCACTGGTACGCGCCAAGCAGGCCGAGTACACCGAGCTCGGGCTCGACGACCCCGCACTCACCGACGACCAGCTGATCGACGCCATGCTGGCCCACCCGGTGCTGATCAACCGGCCCATCGTGGTCACGCCGCGCGGTGCGCGCCTGGGCCGGCCGCTGGAGCGGGTGCTGGAGGTGCTCTGACGCCTGGCAAGGCAGCGCCTCTGCCAGAATCCGCAGCCGTGACCGACGCCCCGTCCCACGCCATCGCTCCCGCGCACGCCACGGCCACGCTGGCGCTGGTGCCGCACCCGGCCACGCCGGCGGGCCCGGTGCAGGCTGTCGACGCGCACCTGGCCTGGCGCAACACCGGTCCCACGGCGAAGCTGGAGCTGCACTACCGGGTTCACGGCCGCATCGCTGCGCTGCGTGTCCCGGCACCGCAGCCACCCGGCCCGGCCGACAACCTGTGGCAGCACCTGTGCCTGGAAGCCTTCTTCAGCGCCGGGGACGGCAGTTACCACGAGTTCAACTTTTCGCCATCGGGCCAGTGGGCTGCGTACTGCTTCAGCGCGCCGCGGGTGCGCGACGCCGCGCAGCCGGGGCTGGCCATCCAGCCGCAGTTGCTGCTCGCGCGCGACGGCCACACCCTCTCGCTCGCCGCCACGCTGCCGCTGGCCGCGTTGCCCCGGCTGGCGGCGGGCGTGGGCACCTGGTGCGTGGGCCTGACGGCGGTCATCGAGCCGCTCGAAGGCCCGATCAGCTACTGGGCGCTGTCGCACCCTGCGCCGAAACCCGACTTCCACCACGCAGACGGCTGGATCTTGCCGCTGACCCCTCCTCGCTCGCCATGAAATTCGGCCTTGAACGTTTCCTGCAAGACCCGGCGCTGCGCGCGCCGCTGAAGGGGCGGCGCGTGGCGCTGCTGGCGCACCCGGCCTCGGTCACGCGCGATCTGACGCATTCGCTCGACGCGCTGGCCGCCCTGCCGGATCTGCGCCTCACCGCCGCCTTCGGCCCGCAGCACGGCCTGCGCGGCGACAAGCAGGACAACATGGTGGAATCGCCCGATTTCACCGACCCGCGGCTGGGCATCCCCGTGTTCAGCCTGTACGGCGAGGTGCGCCGCCCGACCAACGCCATGATGGCGCCCTGGGACGTGCTGCTGGTCGATCTGCAGGACCTGGGCTGCCGCATCTACACCTTCATCACCACGCTGCGCTACGTGCTGGAGGCTGCGGCGGCGCACGGCAAGGCGGTGTGGGTGCTGGACCGCCCCAACCCAGCCGGCCGGCCGGTGGAGGGGCTGACGCTGCGCGAAGGCTGGGAAAGCTTCGTCGGCGCCGGCCCCATGCCCATGCGCCACGGCATGACCATGGGCGAGCTGGGACACTGGTTCATCGACCAGCTGGGCCTGCAGCTGGAATACCGCGTGATCGCCATGGAAGGCTGGCAACCGGGGGCCGGCCCGGGCTTCGGCTGGCCGATGCGCGCCGGAGAAGAACGAACCTGGGTCAACCCCAGCCCCAACGCCGCCAACCTGTGGATGGCGCGCGCCTACGCCGGCACCGTGATGCTGGAGGGCACCACGCTGAGCGAGGGGCGCGGCACCACGCGCCCGCTGGAGCTGTTCGGTGCGCCCGGCATCGACACCCGCCGCCTGCTGGCCGACATGCGCGCGCTGGCACCCGAGTGGCTGGCCGGCTGCCTGCTGCGCGAATGCTGGTTCGAGCCCACCTTCCACAAGCACGCCGGCCAGCTGTGCGCCGGCGTGCAGATCCACACCGAGGATCCGGCCCGCTACGACCACGCCGCCTTCCGGCCCTGGCGCCTGCAGGCGCTGGCCTTCCGGGCACTGCGGCTGCAGGCGCCGGACTACCCGCTGTGGCGCGACTTCGCCTACGAGTACGAGCACGATCGCCTGGCCATCGACCTCATCAACGGCAGCCCGATGCTGCGCGAATGGGTGGACGACACGACCCGCCCGCCGGCCGAACTGGAGGCCCTGGCGGCCGCCGACGAGGCCGCCTGGCGTGCGGCGCGGGCGCCGTTCCTGCTCTATGGCGACACCTGATTTTCCAGCACCAAATCGGGCTTCAGCCCTTATGTGACGGGCGCAGGCAGCTATTCAAACAATAGTAACCCCAGTCGGTGTGCCAGCGCCTGCATCGCCATAATGCGGCATGCCCGCTCCCCCCATCGCCCCGCCTGACGAGGCTTCGCTGCACACCCCCAGCTCGCTGGGCGATCTGTTCTGGTCCTTCAGCTGGCTGGCCCTGCAGGGCTTCGGCGGCGTGCTGGCGGTGGTGCAGCGCGAGCTGGTGGAAAAGAAGCGCTGGATGACCAACGCCCAGTTCGTCGAGGACTGGGCGGTGGCGCAGATCCTGCCCGGCCCCAATGTGGTGAACCTGTCGCTGATGTTCGGTGGCCGGCAGTTCGGCGTACCGGGCGCGATGGCGGCGCTGGCCGGCATCCTGGTGCTGCCCACGCTGGGCGTGCTGGCGCTGGCCGTGGCCTTCGGCGCCGTGGCCGACCTGCAGGGCGTGCAGGGCGCGCTGCGCGGCATGGGCGCGGTGGCCGCCGGGCTGGTGACGGCCACCGGCATCAAGCTGATGTCCGCGCTCAAGACCAGCATCATGGGCATGCCGTTGTGCCTGGCCATCGTGGCCGTGACCTTCGTCGCCGTGGCCTTCCTGCGCGTGCCGCTGGTCTGGGTGGTGCTGGGCCTGGGCGTGCTCAGCTGCCTGTGGGCCTGGCGCTGCCTGGGGGCGCAGTATGCCAATGGGCGCCCCGTGGCAGCGGCCGCGCCTGCCACGGCACCGGCCCCCGCCCTGCCCGATCCCGATTCCGGCCAGACGCCGCGGACCTGAGCATGGCGCCGGCCCTCACCATGGACGCAGTCGACTGGCTGCACCTGTTCACCCACTTCCTGACACTGTCGCTGCTGGCGGTGGGCGGTGCCATCACCACCGCCCCGGACATGCACCGCTTCCTGGTCGACCAGCGCCACTGGCTGACCGACCCGCAGTTCAGCTCCTCCATCGCCATCGCCCAGGCCGCGCCAGGACCCAACGTGCTGTTCGTCGGCCTGATGGGCTGGAACGTCGGCCTCAACGCGGGCGGCGGCCTGGGCGGCGGCGTGTACGCCTATGCGCTGGCGCTGATGGGCGCGGTCATCGCGATGGTGGGCATCCTGCTGCCTTCCACGGTGGTCACCTACACAGCCACGCGCTGGGCGCACCGCAACCGCGAGCTGCGCGGCGTGCGCGCCTTCAAGGCCGGCATGGCGCCGGTGGTGGTGGCACTGATGCTGGCCACCGGCTGGCTGCTGGCCAGCGCGCACCGCGACACGGCGCGCGACTGGCGGCTGTGGCTGCTCACGGCCGCGGTGACGCTGATCGTCTGGCGCACCCGCGTGCACCTGCTGTGGCTGATCGCGGTGGGGGCGGTGCTGGGGGCACTGGGCTGGGTTTAGCCCGAACTGGCCCCGGCCGCCCAGCGCCGGCCTGGCAGCTGCTTCAGTCGGCGCGAATGCCGGCGGCCTTGATCACCTGCGCCCACTTGGCCACTTCGGCCTTCTGGAAGGCCCCCAGCTCGGCCGGCGACATGGTGGACGGGATCATGCCAAAGGCCTTGAGACGCGCCTGCACTTCAGGCGTGGCCACCACTTTCATGATCTCCGCATGCAGGCGATCCACGATCGGCTGCGGCGTTCCGGCCGGCGCAAACACCGCCTGCCACGAACCCATGTCGAAGCCTTTCTGGCCCGCCTCGGCGATGGTGGGCACGTCCGGCAGCGACTCCAGGCGCTTGGAACTGGTGACGGCGATGGGGCGCAGCTTGCCGGCCTGGATTTGCGGGCCGACCACCAGCGCGGTGTCGAACATCATGTCCACCTGGCCACCGAGCAAGTCCTGCAGCGCCGGACCGCTGCCCTTGTAGGGGACGTGCGTGAGCTTCGTGCCCGATTGGAAGGCCAGCAGTTCCAGCGCCATGTGGGGCGACGTCCCGGTGCCGGGCGACGCCGACGACAGGCCACCGGAGCCGGACTTGGCCTTGGCCGCCGCCAGCACGTCGGCCAGCGTCTTATAGGGGCTGGAGGCCGGCACCACCAGCACCAGCGGGCCGGAGCCCAGCATGGCCACGGGCACGAAGGACTTGATGGGGTCGTAGTCGATCTTGTTGTACAGGCTCACATTGATGGCGTGCGAGCTGATGGTGCCGCCCATGATGTTGTAGCCGTCGGCGGGCGCGCGCGCCGCGATCGCCGAGCCCACGCTGCCGCCGGCGCCGCCCTTGTTGTCGATCACGATCGGCGTGCCGAGGGCCTTGCCCAGCGGCTGCGCGATCAGGCGCGCCAGCGTGTCCGTGTTGCCCCCGGGAGCGAAAGGCACCAGGTAGGTGATGGCCTTGCCGGTGGGCCAGGTGCTCTGGGCAGCGGCGTGCGGCGCAGCGAAGGCGCTGCATGCGAGCGCGACGCTGGCGACGAGGGAGCGGTGGATCAAGGTGCGGCGGTACATGCTGGTCTCCTTTGAATGACTTGAACGAACGCGGGAATGGGGGAACTCAGAAACGCGGCTGCCGGCCCGTGAAGGCGGGGTCGTACTTGCGCATCTGCGCCAGATCGTCACGGTGGCGGATGCCGCAATGCAGGTAGTTGTCGTGCAACCGGGCCAGCGCCTCGCGGTCGAGCGTCACGCCCAGGCCGGGCCCGGAAGGAACCGGCAGGCTGCCCTGCTCGAAGCGCAGCCGCCCGCCGGCGATGACCTCCTCGTCCTGCCAGGGATAGTGGGTGTCGCAGGCATAGGTCAGCAGCGGCACGCTGGCGCACAGGTGCGTCATGGCGGCCAGGCTGATGCCCAGGTGCGAGTTGCTGTGCATGGAAAGGCCCAGATCGAAGGTGCGGCACAGCGTCGACAGCCGCTGCGTGGCACGCAGACCGCCCCAGTAGTGGTGGTCGCTCAGCACGATCTTCACCGGGCACCCCATCTCGACGTTGCGGCGGAACTCGGCGAAATCCGTGACCACCATGTTGGTGGCCAGGGGCACGTCGCACGCGCGGGCCACCTCGGCCATGCCCTCCAGGCCCGGCGCCGGATCCTCGTAGTACTCCAGCACGCCCTGCAGCTGCCGCACGATCCGCAGGCTGGTCTCCACGGTCCAGTTGGCATTGGGATCGATGCGCAGCGGCGTGCCCGGGAACGCCTCCGCCAACGCCAGCAGACCGGCCGCTTCCTGCTCCGGCGGCAGCGCGCCGGCCTTGAGCTTGATGCTCTGGAATCCGTATTGCTCGATCATGCGCCGCGCCTGGGCGACCAGCTGTGGCGGCGTCAGTGCCTCGCCCCAGGCGTCGGGCTCGTAGGGCTTGTCGACATGCTCGGCGTACTTGTAGAACAGGTAGGCCGAATACGGCACGCTGGCGCGCGCGGCGCCGCCCAGCAAATCGACGATGGGCGCCTCGGCGAGCTGGCCCTGCAGATCGAGCATCGCCACCTCGAACGCGCTGACAACCTTGGCCACGGTCTTGGAAACGTGGGTCCCGGGCGCGAGCGACACCTGCTGGCCCAGGAATTCCGAGCCAGACTGCGCCGCGGGCGCCACCAGGGCCGCCACCCTCTGCTCCATCTCGTTGAGCGCCCAGACCGAGAGCCCGGTCAGCGCCGGCGCGGCCTTGGCCAGGGCATCCAGCATCGGCTGGTCGCCGTAGCTCTCGTTGATGCCGATGCGGCCTGAGTCGGTCTCCACCTCGATGATGGAGCGCAGCGCCCAGGGCTCGTGGATGCCGGCCGCGTTCAGCAGTGGCGGATCCCGAAACGCAATGGGCGTCACACGGATGTGGCGAATGACATCTGGCTGGGTCATGAAGTATGACGTCTGATGACTGACAAGTAATTATCGCCGCACGAGCAGGTACTGCCTCTCTGGGTTTACCCGCACATTCCTGACGTCCTGCGGCTTCGCTGAACCGGCGGCTACCCCCCAAACGGCGCGCTGCCAGAACCCCGCTGATCGAGACTTCGGGAGACACGCTCGGCGCCCGGGACGCGGAGCCGCACCTGGCGAGTCCACCTTGCGCACCCCACGCCGACGGGGCGATGTCGACGCCGTTGTCGAGTGGCGCGCCGGTCCACCCCCCGTGGGCCCGCCCGGAGCCAACACTAGCTGTGCTGCCGCAAGAAAATGCGGCCGCGGTCAGGATTCAGTCGCCCAACAGTGCCGGCAGCCACCTGGCGGAGGTGCCGCGCAGGCACAGATGGGCAACATCGTCGAGTTCGGTCGGTTCCGGGTTGAGGACGACCACGCGGGCGCCGGCGCGGCGGGCGCGGTGGGCCAGGCCGGCGGCCGGGTAGACGGCGCCGGAGGTGCCGACCACCAGCATCAGCTCGCAGGACACGGCGGCGCGTTCGGCGGCGTCGAGTGCGTCCATGGGCAGCATCTCGCCGAACCACACCACCCCGGGGCGCAGCAGGTTGCCGCAATCGGCGCAACGCGGCGGGCTGCCAGCCACGGCGCTGGTGGGGTCGCACCCCAGCCGGCCGCCGTGCAGTGCGCTGTTCAGGCAGGGATCGAGCCAGCGGTCCTCGAACAGGTTGCCGTGCAGTGCCAGCACGCCGGTGCTGCCGGCCTTCTGGTGCAGGCCATCGACGTTCTGGGTGATCAGCGTCAGCCGGTCGGGATGGCGCGCCTGGAACTCGGCCAGCGCCACGTGACCGGCGTTGGGCTGCACGTCGGCCAGCCGGGCGCGGCGCTCGGCGTACCAGTCCCAGACACGCTGCGGGTGGGCGCGGAAGGCCTCGGGCGTGGCCAGTTCCTCCGGGCGGAAGTTGGCCCACAGGCCGGTCTGCGCGTCGCGGAAGGTCGGCACGCCGGATTCGGCACTGACGCCGGCCCCCGTGAGCACGGCGATGCGCGTCGCTTCGCGCACCCACCGACGTGCCTCTTCCAAGCCTGACCACGCTGCTGCATCGTTCATGCGCGCAGCTTAGCAAGCACCTGCAGCCGGTACTTGCGCGGCCTCAAAGGCCGTCTTCCACCATCCGCACCACACGCTCGCCCAGCGCCTGGCGGGCGGCGCGTGGCGCATGGCGCAGCGGCCCGTCGATGCTGAGCAGCGCCATGCCGTGCACGGCCGACCAGGCCAGGTACTCGGCCTGCGGGCGCTTGGCGGCGGCCAGAACACCGGCCTGCACCATGGCATCGAGCGCGGCACCCAGCAGGCCGAAGGGGCTCAGGCCCAGCTGGCCCCTGTGGGCAGCCTCGTCGGGCTCCAGCGGCTCGGTGCCGCTGACCGGGAAGGCGGTGCGGAACAGCCCGGTTTCGGTCTGTGCGAACTCCAGGTAGCCGATGCCCACCGCGCGCAACTGCGCCCGCGCGCGCTCCGCGGAGTTGTCGATGCGAAGGGTCTTCGCCCATTCGCGTTCCATGGCGCGGGCCAGTTCGCCCAGCGCCACCGCCTGCACCGCCAGAAACAGCGCCTGATGGTTCCTGAAATGACGGTAGGCGGCGTTGGGCACCACGCCGGCGCGGCGCGTGACCTCACGCAGCACCACGGCGCCCGGCCCGCCCTCTCGCGCCAGGGCCACGCCAGCGTCGACCAGCGCACGGCGCAGGTCGCCGTGGCGGTAGGTGCTGCGAACGGGGCTGGGCTGGGTATCCGACACGCTCATGGGGTTTTATGTGGACGCCGTCCATTTTCGTCCATAGGATAAGTGGACATTGTCCACAAAGGAGATCATCTTGCAAGCCAACACCTACATCGACGGCATCCTGCTGGCCGTTCCCACGGCCAACCAGGAGGCCTATCGCCAGCATGCCAAGGCGGTCGCGCAGTTGCTCAAGGAGCATAGCGCCACCCAGGTGGTGGAGTGCTGGGGCGACGACGTGCCCCAGGGCAAGCTCACCTCGATGCCGATGGCGGTGCAGTGCAAAAACGATGAAACTGTGGTCTTCTCGTGGATCGCCTGGCCCTCGCGTGAGGCGCGCGACCGCGGCATGCAGGCCTTCATGGACGACCCGCGCATGCCCGGCAACATGCCTTTCGATGGCAGGCGTGTGATCTTCGGCGGCTTCCGTCCGCTGGTGACGGCCTGAACCGGCACCCCGGCCTGCCCAACACAGGAGCCCCTGATGGCCCGCATCAACGCCCGCATCCAGCCCTGCCTGTGGTTCGACGACCAGGCGGAAGAAGCCGCACGCTTCTACGTCTCGGTATTCCCCAACTCCAGGCTGCTCGAACAGGCGAGCTACACCGAAGCCGGGCGCGAGCAGCACGGCAAGCCACAGGGCTCACCCATGGTGGTGACCTTCGAACTCGATGGCCAGCCCTTCATGGCACTCAATGGCGGCCCGCATTTCCGCTTCAGCGAGGCGATTTCGCTGGTCGTGCACGTGCAGGACCAGGCCGAGCTCGACCGCTACTGGAACCTCCTGTCAGCTGGCGGCGACCCGGCGGCCCGGCAATGCGGCTGGCTGAAGGACCGCTTCGGCCTGTCCTGGCAGGTCGTGCCCACGGCCTGGCTCGACATGGCCACTTCGGCCAACCGGCCGGGCGTGGAGCGCGCGATGGCGGCGCTGATGCAGATGAAGAAGCTCGACATCGCCGCCCTGCAGCGCGCCTTCGACGGCCGCTGAACCCCATTTCCCCACCCCAAGGAGCCCCTGATGCAACTCGTTCCCTACCTCACTTTCAATGGCAACTGCCGCGAGGCGTTCACCTTCTACCAGCAGCTGTTCAACGGCAAGATCCTTTACCTGGGCACCTTCGGCGAAATGCCGGACGCCCCGCCCATGCCCGAGGCGGCGCGCAACGCCGTGATGCACGTGAACCTGCAGATCGGCGCCCAGCAGCTGATGGGCTCGGACGCCATGCCTGGCGCGGGCGAGGAATGCGCCGGAGGCTACGTGCGTCCGCAGGGCATGAACGTGTCCATCGGCGTCGAGAGCGAGGCCGAAGGGCGCCGCATCTTCGACGCGCTGGCCGAAGGCGGCACGGTCACCATGCCCTTTGGCAAGACGTTCTGGTCGCCAGGCTTCGGCATGCTCAAGGACCGCTTCGGCACGCCGTGGATGGTGAACGTCGCGGAACCCGCCTGAAGCCCCTCCCCGTGTTCCAAGGAGCCCGCCATGAAACCCAACCCCGTCGTCTGGTTCGAGATCTACGTGCAGGACCTGTCCCGCGCGCGCAACTTCTATGAGCAGGTGTTCCAGTGCCGGCTGGAGCCGCTGGTGTCCCCTGAAGGCCAGGCCAGCGGCTTCGAAATGCTGGCTTTTCCGGGCGACATGACCACCACGGGCGCCGGCGGCGCGCTGGTCAAAATGGAAGGCGCACCCACCGGGCCTGGCGGATGCCTCGTGTATTTCGCCTGCGACGACTGTGCCGTCGAACAGGCCCGCGCAGAGCAGGCGGGCGGCAAGATCTTCAAGCCGAAGTTTTCCATCGGCCAGTACGGCTTCGCGGCCCTGGTGATGGACTCCGAAGGCAACATGGTTGGTCTGCACTCGCTCAAGTGACCTTCTGGCAGGAACTCCCCAGGAAATATCCATGACCACCGCCCCCACCCCATCCAGCCCTGAAACCCTCGAACTCGGCATCACGCGCTTCATCGACGCCGCCCCGGAAAAACTGTTCCGCGCCTGGACCGAGCCTGAACTGATGAAGCAGTGGTTCTGCCCGCCACCGTGGAAGGTGGTGCATGCCGAATGCGACGTGCGCCCCGGCGGCGCCAGCCTGATCGTCATGCAGGGGCCCGAGGGCCAGCAGATGCCCAACCGCGGCGTCTATCTGGAGGTCGTGCCCGGCCGCCGGCTGGTCTTCACCGACGCCTACACCGAAGCCTGGGTGCCCTCGTCCAGGCCTTTCATGACGGGCATCCTCAGCTTCGACCCGGAAGGCAGCGGCACGCGCTACACGGCCCGGGTCCGCCACTGGACCCGCGCCGACTACGACCAGCACGCGGCCATGGGCTTCGAGCAGGGCTGGGGCATCGCCACCGACCAGCTGGCGGCGCTGGTCGCCGGGCTCTGATCTTTGTCAACCCCATCGGCCCACGCGCTGGTCGGGCTGACCTCGCCTCCATGACGGCGCGATTGCGGACGTTTTCACCAAACATTGGTGCATCCGCATCACCGATGTGACGGAATTCCGCTCTGCGCGCCTGTCCCGCCGCCCGCCGGGAATAGTTTGTTACGCTCGTCTCCAGCAGAGTGTCGCGTGTACCGCACACTGGAGTCTTCAAGCGTGCAGTTCACTTCCTGGTCACCGCTCCTCTCTTTCCAGGGCATTGCGCCCTGCTCCGGCGTGCCGGTCGCGGGCCGCTCGCGCCGCGCCACCGTCCCCGCGATCGGTCATCGATGCTGAGCTTTCTGCGCCGCCTTCCGCTGCGGCAACTGCTCACGCTGCCCTACGTCGTGCTGGTGCTGGGCGTGGCGCTGGTGATCGGCGGCCTGTCCTATGTGGCGGGCCAGCGGGCGGTGAACGATCTGTCCAACCAGCTGCTGCGCGAGACTGCCTCGCGCATCGCGCTGGCCACCAAGGAACACATTGCCGGCGCCAAGGGTGTGCTCGAAGCGGCGTTTCCCGTGGGCGTGCGGCCGCCCGAGCATTGGGATGAGGCCGACATCGCCGCCATGCGCGAGCGCTTCTGGATTGCCACCAGCATCCACCGCAACCCGCACAACTACGCCTATTACGGCGACATCCAGGGCCGCTTCTTCGGCCTGATGCGCCACGCCGACGACAGCGCCGAGCTGCGCGTGCGCCGCGGCGGCACCGGCGTGCGCAGCCTGTACACCTTCAACGGCATCCACGGCGCGCTCGGCCCCGCGGTGCCGGAGGGCAAGGTGTTCGAGCCGCGTCAGCGACCCTGGTTCGCGCTCGGCCTGGAAGCGGAGCACAACACCTGGTCGCCTATCTACATCGATTTCCGCACCCACGAGCTGGTGACCACCTTCGTGCGCCGCGTGTCCGACGCCGACGGCCGCCCGGAAGGCGTGGTGGCCACCGACCTGCCCCTGCAGCGCATCAGCGACTTCCTCGGCAAGCTGGAGATCCGCCCGCATGCGCTGGCCATGGTGGTCGAGCCGGACGGCCACCTGGTCGGCATCTCCGAAGGCAGCCCGCTGGGCCGCAACGACGCCGGCCAGTACGTGCGCCTGAGCGCGCTCGACGTCGGCAACCCGCTCGTCGCCGCCACCTTCAACGCCGTCAAGGCGCACATGACCGAGCTGGACGCCAGCGAGGCGCACACCGGCACCTTCACCGCCAGCGGCGGTGAGACCATGTACGTGGGCTACACCCAGTTGCGCGACGACTCGGGCCTGGACTGGTGGGTGCTGGTGATGGTGCCGCGCAGCGACTTCATGGGCGACGTCGAGCGCGGCGCCTTGCAATCAGCCCTGCTGTCGCTGCTGGCGGCGCTGGCGGCTGCCGGCGTGGGTTGGGGCGTGCTGCAGGTGGTGGCCCGCATGCTGGGCCAGTTCGTGCAGTCGGCGCAGCTGGTCGGGCAGGGCCGGGCTTCCCTGCCGCTGCCGGTGCAGCGCGGTGACGAACTGGGCGTGCTGGCGCGCAGCCTCACGGACATGCAGATCAAGCTGCAGACCGATGCGCTCACTGGCCTGACCAACCGCGACACCTTCATCCGCGCATTGCGAGACCGCTTCCAGCGCTACAACGACGGCAGCCGCCCGGAGCCCTTCGCGGTGCTGTTCATGGACGTGAACCGCTTCAAGGCCATCAACGACACACTGGGCCACGCCCTGGGTGACGCGGTGCTCAAGGAAGTGGCCCAGCGCCTGCAGGAGCAGGTGCGCGGCAGCGACCGCGTGGCGCGCTACGCCGGCGACGAATTCGTGGTGTTGCTGGACGCCCTGCGTGGCCCGGACGACGCCGAAACCGTGCGCGACCACCTCGAAGCTGTGTTGCGCCAGCCCCTGCAATCGGTGGCGCCGCTCGACCCGGCACTGGCCGAACTGGGCGCGGCCATGGGCGCCGCGGTCTGCCCTGCCGACGCCACCGAAATCGGCGACCTGCTGGCCCACGCCGACGCCGACATGTACCGGCGCAAGGCGCTGCGCCACGGGCTCTGAGGCCGGGAGGAGCCGCCGGGCTATCCCCGGCCTGGCGCCAGGCGCTGCCGCCGCGCCTCGTACAGGCACACGCCGCTGGCCACCGAGACGTTCAGGCTTTCCACCGCGCCCATCATCGGGATGCGCACCAGCTGGTCGCAGGTCTTGCGCGTGAGCTGGCGCATGCCCGGCCCCTCGGCGCCCAGCACCAGCGCGCTGGGGCCGCGCAGATCCACCTCGTAGAGCGACTGGGTGGCCTCGCCGGCGGTGCCGGTGATCCAGATGCTGCGCTCCTTCAGCTCGCCCAGGGTGCGGGCCAGGTTGGTGACCATGAAGTAGGGCACGGTCTCGGCCGCGCCGCTGGCCACCTTGGCCACGGTGGCGTTGATGCCCGCCGCGTGGTCCTTGGGCGCGATCACCGCGTGCGCGCCGGCCCCGTCGGCCACGCGCAGGCAGGCGCCCAGGTTGTGCGGATCGGTCACGCCGTCCAGCACCAGCAGCAGCGGCGGCTCCTGCAGCTCGTCCAGCAGGTCGTCGAGCGAGTGCGCCTGCTCCACCGGCTGCACGCGCGCTGCCACGCCCTGGTGGCCGGCGCTGCCGGCCAGCTTGGCCAGACGCGCGCCGTCGGCCTCGATCACGCGCACGCCGGCCTCGGCGGCACGGGCCAGGAACTGCTTCATGCGGGCGTCGCGCCGCGAAGGGTCCACGAACACCTCGACGATCGAGGCGGGCGCGGTCTTCAGGCGCACGCCCACGGCGTGGAATCCGAACAGTACTTTGTGCGAGCTGGTCATGCGCGGCATTATCGGTGGCCGGCTGCGCCGCGCCGGCACCTGGCGCCAGATTCCGGGTGAAATCGCCTTCCAGCCCAGTTAAACTGGGCGCAACCAGCTATGACAAATGTAGCTACCTCATCCTGCATTCCGTGGCCCCACGGGCGCGGCGGCAGCGCCGTGCGCCGGCCATGATCACGCTGCCGCACCTCAGCCCGCTGGAACACGGTGGCTTCGTGGCCGCCGGCCTGCTGGTCTACGTGGTGGTCACGCGCGTGCGCCACCAGCGGCGCCACCCGTACGCCGCGCTGGCCTGGGTGATGGCCATCATCGCCTTTCCCTACCTGGGCGTGCCGGCCTTCCTGCTGTTCGGCACGCGCAAGTTCGTGCGGCCCGACACCCCGCGCGCCGCGGCGCCGCACGAGGCCTGGGCCGCGCTGACGCCGCACTGGGCCACGCAGCTGCTGGCGGCGCTGGGCGTGAACGGCCCACGCCCCAGCACCGACGTGGCCTTCCAGGCCGACGGCGAATCGGCCCTGGTGGCGCTGCAGGCGCTGATCGGCACGGCCCGGCAGACGCTGGACATCTGCACCTACGTGCTGGGCGACGACGAGGTGGGTGCCGCCATCGCCCAGCAGCTGGCCGACCGCGCCCGCGCCGGCGTGCGCGTGCGGCTGCTGGTCGACGCCGCCGGCAGCCTGAAATCCGCCCGCAGTCACGACGCCGTGCTGCTGCCCGCCGGCGTAAGCACGCGCCTGTTCATGCCGCCGCTGCACAACCCGCGCCGCGGCCGCACCAACCTGCGCAACCACCGCAAGTTCGCCATCGCCGACGGGCAGCAGGTCTGGAGCGGCGGCCGCAACCTGGCCAACGAATACTTCATCGGCCGCGTGGGCGAGATGCCCTGGCTGGACCTCAGCTTCACCGCGCGCGGCGCGCTGGCCGAGCAGGCCCAGCACATCTTCGACGGCGACTGGCAGATCGCCAGCGGCGGCGCCGCGCTGCAGACGCCAACGCCGGAGAGCGAAGCGGCCAGTGCCCCTCTCTCGCCGCCGGCTGCGGCCGCTCCGGCTGCATCGTCATCGGCAGCCAGCGCCGAGCCCCGCCCCACCCGGCCCACGCTGGCCCAGTGGGTGCCCAGCGGCCCCGACTTCCACGACGACACGCTGCACGCGCTGCTGCTCTCGGCCACCTACCACGCGCAGTGGCGGCTGATGCTGGCCACGCCCTACTTCGTGCCGGACGAAGGCCTGCTCGACGGCCTGCGCCTGGCGGCCACCCGCGGCGTGCGCATCACGCTGGTGCTGCCGGCCGAATCCAACCACCGGGTGGCCGACTGGGCGCGCGGCCGCGCCGTGCGCACCCTGGTTGAGGCCGGTGCCCAGGTGCGGCTGGTGCCGGCCATGATGCACGCCAAGGCGGTGGTGGTGGACGACGAACTGGCCCTGTGCGGCTCGGCCAACCTGGACAGCCGCAGCCTGTTCATCAACTACGAGGCCAGCGCCGCCTTCTACGGCACCGAGCAGATCGACTGGCTGGCCGGCTGGATCGCCAGCACCGCCGAGCGCGGCCAGCCGGCCTCGGCCAAATCGCCCAGCTGGTGGCGCGACGTGGCCGAGGGGATCGTGGCGACGGTGGCGTTTCAGTTGTAGGGGGTACCCCCCTGAGTCGCCATCGGCGCCTTCCCCCCATCTCCTGCGGGAGGGGGACAACGCCAGTGCTCGGTGCAAGCCCGAGCACGGCGTTCGCTGGATTGGCCTGCTCCGCGGCCATCGGGGGTTGGCCCTTCGCCCCTCGGGGCTGAGGCAAAGGACAGCTTCCACTCTGACGGCGTGCCAGAAACTCGTCCTGACCACTATGCCGACATCGTCCGAAAGCTGCGGCATCACTATATTTGTGATAGCTGCCTGCGCTCGTCAGAAAAGGGCTGGAGGCTGATTTGGCACTGAAAGGACGTTCTGGCCCTACCTGTCATCCGCCGCGATGCGGCCGGCTTCCACCGTCAGGCGGCGCTCGCACTGGGCGGCGATGGCGCGGTCGTGGGTGACGAGCACCAGGGTCGTGCCCTGTTCGCGGTTCAACTCGAACATCAGCTGCATCACCTTCTCGCCGGTGGCGAAGTCGAGGCTGCCGGTGGGCTCGTCGGCCAGCAATACCGCGGGATGGACGACGAAGGCGCGCGCCAGCGCCACGCGCTGCTGCTCGCCGCCAGACAGCACGCGGGGGTAGTGGCCCAGCCGCTCGGCCAGGCCCACGCGGTCCAGCATGGCGGCCGCGGCCTGGCGGGCGTCGCGCCGGCCGGCGATCTCCAGCGGCAGCATCACGTTCTCCAGCGCCGTCAGGTGACCGAGCAGCTGGAAGCTCTGGAACACGAAGCCCACCTGCCGCGCCCGCAGCGCGGCGCGCGCATCCTCGTCCAGCGCGAACAGGTCCTGCCCGGCCAGCCGCACGGTGCCGCGCGTGGGCACGTCGAGCCCGGCGATGATGGACAGCAGCGTGCTCTTGCCGCTGCCCGAGGCGCCCACAATGGCCACCGTTTCGCCACCAGCCAGCGAGAAATCGATATCGCGCAGAATATCCAGCGTGCCCGTGGCGTCGGTCACCGACTTGAACACATGCTCCACGGCGATGATCGGAGGACGGAGGGCTTCCGGCTGCGTGCCGGACGTTGCATCTGTCATGAAGGAATTCAGGTTTTGGATCGACGTGACTTTATCCGCAGCGGCGCACTGACCGCTGGCGCCCTTTTCGCAGCCACTTCCGGGGCGCACGCTGCAAACGCCAGCCCGCCAGTGATCCTGGTCGTCGGCGACTCGCTGTCGGCCGAATACGGTCTGGCGCGCGGCACCGGCTGGGTGGCGCTGCTGGAAAAAAAGCTGGTGGCCGAGAAAATCGCCGCCACCGTGGTCAACGCCAGCATCTCGGGCGACACCACCTCGGGCGGGCGCTCGCGCGTGCCGGCACTGCTGGCGCGCCACCAGCCCACGCTGGTGGTGCTGGAGCTGGGCGGCAACGACGCGCTGCGCGGCCTCTCGCTCACCATGACCGAGGCCAACCTCGACGCCATGACCCAGGCCGCCTTGCAGGCTGGCGCCCGGGTGCTGCTGGTGGGCATGCAGATGCCGCCCAACTACGGCGCGCGCTACGCCGAGCAGTTTGCCTCCATCTACGCCGACGTGGCCAAGAAGCACAAGGCCGCGCTGGTGCCCTTCCTGCTCAAGGGCGTGGCCGACGCGCCCGACCCGCTGAAGCTCTTCCAGGCCGACCGCATCCACCCCAACGCCGCCGCGCAGCCCACACTGCTGGCCAACGTGTGGCCGGTGCTGAAAGGCCTGCTGTGAGCCTGCACCGCATCACCGCCGCCGACGCACTGGCCCGGCTGGCCGGTTTCGACACCGTGATCGACGCCCGCAGCGAGGGCGAGTTCGCGCTCGACCGCCTGCCCGGCGCCGTCAACTGGCCCAGCCTGCACGACGCCGAGCGCGTCACCGTCGGCACCCTGTACAAGCAGACCAGCCCGTTCGAGGCGCGCAAGCTCGGCGCCGCGCTGGTGGCGCGCAACATCGCGGCCCACATCGAGCGCGAGGTGATGGACAAGCCCAAGGGCTGGCGCCCGCTGGTCTACTGCTGGCGCGGCGGCCAGCGCAGCGGCGCGCTGTCGCTGGTGCTGGGGCAGATCGGCTTTCAGGTGCACATCATCGAAGGGGGCTACAAGGCCTTCCGCGCCGAGATGCTGGCGGATCTGCCGCGGCTGCTGGCCCCGCTGCGCTTTCAGGTGATCTGCGGCCCCACCGGCTCGGGCAAGACGCGGCTGCTGCAGGCGCTGGCCGGTGTCGGCGCGCAGGTGCTGGATCTGGAGGCGCTGGCCTCGCACCGCGCCTCGGTACTGGGCCTGATCCCGGGCCAGCCGCAACCCACGCAGAAACGCTTCGACACGCTGGTGTGGCAGGCGCTGCAGGCGCTCGACCCGGCCCGCCCGGTGTTCGTCGAGGCCGAAAGCAAGAAGGTCGGCAACGTCACCCTGCCCGAAAGCCTGATCGCCGCCATGCGCGCCAGCCCCTGCCTGCGCATCGACCTGCCCTTCGACGAGCGCGTAGCCCTGCTGCTCGAGGACTACCCCTTCTTCGTGCAGGACCCGGCCTTCTTCTGCCAGCGCCTGGACACCCTGGCCGAGCTGCGCGGCCGCGCCGTGGTCAACGGCTGGAAGGAACAGGTCCAGGCCGGCCAGACCGAGGCCGTGGTGCGCGACCTGCTGGAGCGCCACTACGACCCGGGCTACGAGCGGTCCACCCGCCGCAACTTCCAGCAGTTCGACGACGCGCGCACTGTGTCCCTGCCCGAGCGCGGCGCCAAGGCCATGGCTCAGGCCGCCGCCCGCATCCACGCCCAGTTCACCTGACCACCATGCCGCAACTCGCCGCCCGCCCCTGGGTTCCCGCCCACGCCGAAGCCCTTGTCCAGCGTCTGGCCCAGGCCACGCGGGCGCAGCCAGCTCCCGATCTGATAGCGGAGCTGGATCGCCTGGTGGAGGACAACCGGCGCATCCACGACCGCCAGGGCATCAACCTCAATCCCGCCAGCAACGTGATGAACCCGGCCGCCGAGGCGCTGCTGGCGCGCGGCCTGGGCACGCGCGCCTCGCTCGGCTACCCGGGCGACAAGTACGAGGTGGGCCTGGAGGCCATCGAGCAGATCGAGGTCATGGCGGCCGAGCTGGCGGCCGAGGTGTTCGGCGCCCGCTACGCCGAGGTACGCGTGGCCTCCGGCGCCTTGAGCAACCTCTATGTGTTCATGGCCACCTGCAAGGCGGGCGACACCCTGATCGCGCCGCCGCCGGACATCGGCGGCCACGTCACGCACCACCAGGCCGGCGCTGCCGGCTGGTTCGGCCTGCGCTCGGTGAACGCGCCGATCGACGCCGTGCGCTACAGCATCGACGTCGATGCGCTGCGCCGGCTGGCGCACGACGTGAAACCACGGCTGATCACCGCCGGCGGCAGCCTGAACCTGTTCGAACACCCGGTGGCCGATCTGCGCGCCATCGCCGACGAGGTGGGTGCCACGCTGATGTTCGACGCCGCGCACCTCTCGGGCATGTTCGCCGGCCGCGCCTGGAAGAACCCGCTGGACGAAGGCGCGCACGTGATGACCATGAGCACCTACAAGAGCCTGGGCGGCCCGGCCGGCGGGCTGGTCGTCACCAACGACGCCGCGCTGGCCGAGCAGCTCGACGCCATCGCCTACCCTGGCCTCACCGCCAACTTCGACCCCGGCCGGGTGGCGGCGCTGGCGCGCGGGCTGATCGACTGGCGCGTGCACGGCCCCGCCTACGCGCAAGCCATGCAGGCCACGGCGCGGGCGCTGGCCGAGGCGCTGCACGCGCTCGGGCTGCCGGTGCACGCCATGGACCGGGGCGGCACGCAATCCCACCAGCTGGCACTGGAAGCGGCCGCGCTGGGTGGCGGCCAGGCGGCGGCGCGGCGCATGGCGCCGGCCGGCCTGCTGGCCTGCGGCATCGGCCTGCCCATCGCCCCGGTGGCGGGCGACCTCAACGGACTGCGCCTGGGCGTGCCGGAGATCGTGCGGCTCGGCATGGGGCCGGGCGACATGCCCGAACTGGCGGCGCTGATCCGGCGCGCGCTCACGGTGCCGGACGCCCGCGCGGTGGCGCCGGACGTGGCGGCCTTTCGCGGCCGCTTCAGCGGCGTGCGCTACGTGGTCTGAGCAGGAGCCGCGACCGCCGGCTCCACGTCGTCGTCCTCGGCCTCTCGCCAGCGCACGGCGCCACGGTAGGCGTGCCAGCTGGCGTGGCCAAGCAGCGGCCCGATCACCAGAAAGCCCGCGCCCCAGGTCAGCAGCGCCAGCGCGATCAGCAGCGTGATCAGCAGGCCCCACCACAGCATGGTGATGGGGTTGGCGAACACCACGCGGATGCTGGTGATGGCGGCGCTGATGGCGTCGGTGTCGCGGTCGAGGATCATCGGGATCGACACCACGGCGGTGGAATACACCAGCATCGCGAAGATGCCGCCCACCAGCAGATAGACCAGCACGAACTCGATGTTCTCCGGGTTGAAGATCGCCCGCATCACGCCCGTGGTGGAAGGCATGCCGGTGTTGAAGAACACCGCGAACACCACCAGCGAGGCGCGGCCCCACAGCAGCTCCAGCACGATCAGCACCATCACCAGCATGCCCATGCTGCGAACATGCTTGTCCCAGCAGGTGATGGAGGCGCCGAGTTCCGGCTGGATGCCCAGTTCGCGCCGGCGGCTCACCTCGTACAGGCCCATGGCCAGGAAGGGGCCGACCAGCAGGCAGCCCGAGGCGATGGACATCACGTACTCCGGCTTGTTGCGGAACACCAGCGCCAGCACCGCCGCCATGGCCCAGAAGCAGCAGCCGTAGAACAGGCCGATGCCGGGCGCGGCCCGGAAGTCGCCAAAGCCCTGCCGCAGCCAGCGCAGCGGGTCGGTCACACCCAGCCGCACCATCAGCGCCTGCGGGCCGGTGGGCCTGGGCGGCACGTAGGGCTGGTAGTCGGCGGCGGCCTCGGGCGCGGGCGCCTGGGCGATGGAATCGGTCGAATCGTTCATGGGTGCTGCAAGCTGGGCGCCGGGATCGGCCACGGTCGAAGACGGCAAGCTCTTGCCAGACTAGCACCGCCACGCGCGGCTTCCAATGGGGGCCAGCCCTGAGCGTGTCGCCCACACGCCACCGCCAGCGGCCTTCGCCGGGCGGCAGGCCGGCGCCTGCCCTTGCTTACAATCAAGGCGCGTGGCCACCCTGCTCCGGCGTGCATGCACCGGAACGGCAAGTCCGGGCGTTCCCGTCCTGGATTGCTACTGCTTCAATAGCTGACTGCGCCCGCCCTGATTGGGCTGCAGGCCGATTTGGCCTTGAAACCCGCTGACCACCCCCTTGTCGCGCTGCGGGCGTGGCAACCCCGACACCCGGGCCACCAAGGCCCCCGAAAGCTCCATGGCATCGATCAGCCCGTACCTCCACATCTCCCCCGACCCGGGCATCTGGCTGATCCAGCTGTTCGCCATCGTGCTGGCCACGGTGTGCGTCAACTTCGTGCTGATGCGGGTGCTCGACGCCGTGGAGCGCGCCACCGACCGCACCGCCTCGGTCTGGGACGACGCGCTGATCCACGCCGCGCGCGTGCCGCTGCGGCTGCTGGTCTGGGTGGTGGGGCTGTCGGCGGCGGTGCGGCTGATCCAGGCGGTGGAGCCGAGCCTGGTGTTCGACTACGCGCCCGAGGTGCGGCGCGTGGCCATCATCGGCATCGTCGCCATGTTCGCGCTGCGGCTGATCCGCCACACCGAGGAGAACCTGGTCGACCCGGAGCGCGCCATCAGGCCGGTCGACCAGACCACCGCCAAGGCGATCGGCAAGCTGCTGCGGCTGGCGGTGCTGATCACCGCCACGCTGGTGGGCATGCAGACGCTGGGCTTCTCGATCTCCGGCGTGGTGGCGGCCGGCGGCGTGAGCGGCATCGCCATCGGCTTTGCCGCCAAGGACCTGCTGGCCAACTTTTTCGGCGCGCTGATGATCTACTGGGACAAGCCTTTCAAGGAGGGCGACTGGATCCGCTCGCCCGACAAGGAGATCGAGGGCACGGTGGAAGAGATCGGCTGGCGCCTCACGCGCATCCGCACCTTCGACAAGCGGCCGCTGTACGTGCCCAACTCGGTGTTCAACAACATCGCGGTGGAAAACCCATCGCGCATGCAGAACCGCCGCATCAAGGAAACGCTGGGCATCCGCTACGACGACGCCGCGCAGATGGCCGCCATCTGCGACGCCGTGCGCGCGATGATCCAGAACCACCCGGACATCGACCAGGACACGACGCAGATCGTCCACTTCAACGCCTTCAATGCGTCGAGCATTGACTTCCTGCTCTACTGCTTCACCAGGACCACCAAGTGGGTGGAATACCACAAGGTCAAGCAGGACGTGCTCTTGAAGATCCTGGACATCGTGAGCGCCCACGGCGCCCAGTTCGCCTACCCCACGCAGACGCTGCAGCTGCCGGGCGTGGAGGCGGAACTGGCCCACGCCGCGCAGGCGCCGGACAGCGGCGCTGCAGGCGACGGGCGGCCCGCCAACGGCAGCAACGGCGGCTGAAACCTGCCGCAGCGGCGGAACAATCGGGCAGTTGATTCCTGAAGCCTTTTGAGGCTCCAGCCCTTTCGCAGCGGGCGCAGACAGCTATCTTAACAATAGCATTCTGGCGGTGCGATTCAGCCCGGCAGCGCGGCGGCCACCGCCTGGGCCAGGTCGGCCTGCAGGTCGCGTGCGTCTTCCAGTCCGGTGGAAAAGCGCACCACCGTGCCGCGCGCCAAGTGCGCCGGCCAGCGCTGGCGCATGCCGCGCAGGTCGTAGGGCACCACCAAACTGATCGGGCCGCCCCAGCTGTAGCCAAGCCGGAACAGGCGCAGCGCGTTGCAGAAGGCATCCACCTGCGCCTGGCTGTATCGCTCATGGATCACCACGCTGAACAGACCGGCGGCGGCGCCCTGCCCCGCCGCGTCGGCCGCGCCGCACAGCTGCTGCCAGTGCGCGTGGCCGGGCGAGCCGGGCAGCGCCGGGTGCAGCACCTGGGCGAAAGCCGGTTGCTGCGCGGCCCAGCGCGCCAGCGTGCGCGCGGTGCGGTCGGCGGCGGCGTAGCGCAGCCCGATGCTGGGCAGCGCGCGCAGCACGGCCTCGGCGTCGTTGCCGCTCACACCCAGGCCGAGCCGCATGTGGGTCAGCTTGATCTTCATGTGCAGCGCCTCGTCGCGCGTGGTCACGCTGCCCATCAGCACGTCACCGCCGCCGCTGGGGTACTTGGTGAGCGCGTGGGCCGACACATCCACCGCCAGCCCGGCGCCGTCGAGGTCGAACGGGTGGAAGGCCAGGCCGGCGCCCCAGGTGTTGTCGAGCGCGCAGGTCACGCCGCGCGCCCTGCACAGGCGCACCTGGCCGACCAGATCCGGGAACTCCATGGTCACCGAGCCGGCGGCTTCCAGCCAGACCAGGCGCGTGCGGTCGGAGATGCGCGCGGCCAGGTCGGCCACGTCCATCGGGTCGTAGTAGGCGTGGGTGATGCCGTACTGCGCCAGCTCGCCCTCGGCCAGCGCCTTGTTGGGGCCGTAGGCGTTGTCGGGAATCAGCACCTCGTCGCCGGTCTTCAGCAGCGCCAGCGCCGTGTTGGCGATGGCCGCCAGCCCGCTGGGCACCAGCACCGTCTGCAGGCCGCCCTCCAGCGTGGCGATGCGCTCTTCCAGCGTGAAGGTGGTGGGCGTGCCGTGCAGGCCGTAGGTGTAGCCCTCCTTGTGCTTCCAGTCGCGCGCGCGCATGGCCGCCACGTCGGGGAAGAACACCGTGGACGCCTTGAACACGCCGGGCTGCGGGGCGTCGAAGCCGGCCGGCGGCACGTAGGGATGCTGGATCAGGGAGGTGATGGGTTCGCTCATGCGGCAATGGTAGTGCAGCGGCCGGGCGCTTCCTGCGCTTGCGGGTTGCTATTGTTTGTGGAGCTGCCTGCGCCCGCCACGCAAGGGCTGGCGGCCTGAAACATGCCTCAAACGGCTGCGACGTGCTCCCCCACGGGCGCCAGCGCCAGGAAGGCCTGCATGCCGCGCGTGGGGGCACGCTCGCGGTGGCGCACCAGGCGCAGCGGGCGCGACAGACTGGGCAGGCCGGTGCGCACCTCGGCCACGCTGCCGGCGGCCAGCGCCTCGGCCACCACGTTGCGCGACAGGCAGCTCACCCCCAGCCCGGCGGCCACGGCGCGGCGGATGGCCTCGGAGTTGCCCAGTTCCATGTCCATGCGCACGGGACCCACGTGGGTGTGCAGCCAGCGCTCCACCTCCTCGCGCGTGCCACTGCCGGGTTCGCGCAGCAGCCAGGCGGCGCCGGCCAGGGCCGCGCGGGTGGCGCGGCCCCGCGTGAGCGCGTGGCCGGGGGGGGCGATGATCACCAGCTCATCCTGCTGCCAGTCGCTCACCGCCAGGTCGGGGTGGTGGCAGGCGCCTTCGATGAGGCCGAAATCCAGCTCCATCGCCGCCACGGCGGCCACCACCTCGCCGGTGTTGCCCACCGTGAGCTGCACGCGCGCGGCCGGGTAGGCAGTGCGGAACGCGGCCAGGCGCGGCGGCAGCAGGTAGTTGGCGATGGTGGTGCTGGCGCCCAGCCGCATGGAGAGACCGCCGTCGGCCAGCAGGTCCTGCACCTGGGCAGCGGCGTCGAGCAGCGCCTGCGCGCGCGGCCACAGCACGCGGCCGTTCTCGTTCAGCACCAGCCGGCGCCCGCAGCGGTCGAACAGCGGCTGGCCCAGCGCCCGCTCCAGCTTGGCCAGCGCCTGGCTGGCGGCCGACTGGGTCAGCGCCACCACCTCGGCGGCGCGGCTCACGCTGCCCTGCCGGGCGATAGCGACGAACACCTCCAGTTCACGCAGGCTGTAGCGCAGGCTCATGGCTTAATTAGACAAACTAATGAAATGTAGAAATATTACGCGCTTTTCTTCTTGATGGGCCACCGGCACCATGGCGGCCATGACTTCCCTGTCCGCGCCCCGCCCGCTCCTGCCCCAGCGCCTGCGGGCCTGGGCGCCGGGGCTGGCCCTGACCTTGGTGCTGGCGCTGGTGGCCATGGCGCTGGCGCAGACCGGCTGGGCCGGCCGGCTCGGCCTGTCGGCGCTGACGCTGGCCATCGTGCTCGGCATGGTGCTGGGCAACACGGTCTATCCGCCGCTGCAGGGGCGCTGCGGGCCGGGCGTGGACGTGGTCAAGCAGCGCCTGCTGCGGCTGGGCATCATCCTGTTCGGGCTGCGCATCACCTTCCAGGACATCGCCAGCGTGGGCTTCACGGGCGTGGCGATCGACGCGCTGATGCTCGGCTCCACCTTCGGGCTGGCGCTGCTGCTGGGCCGCCGCTGGCTGCGACTGGACGAGCAGACGGTGATCCTGATCGGCGCCGGCAGCTCCATCTGCGGCGCCGCCGCCGTGCTGGCGACCGAGCCGGTGGCCCGCGCCAGCGCCGACAAGGCCGCCGTGGCGGTGGCCACGGTGGTGGTGTTCGGCACACTGGCCATGTTCTGCTACCCGCTGCTGCACCCCTGGCTGGTGCCGCTGGGCGTGAGCGACTCGGCCTTCGGCGTCTACGTGGGCTCCACCGTGCACGAGGTCGCCCAGGTGGTGGTGGCCGGCCGCGCCGTGAGCGAACTGGCCGCCAGCCAGGCGGTGATCACCAAGATGATCCGCGTGATGATGCTGGCGCCCTTCCTGATCGCCGTGTCGGCGCTGCTGGCGCGGCGCGGCGCGGCCGAGGGTGAAGAAGGCGCGGGCCGCCGGCGGATCGTCGTGCCCTGGTTCGCGCTGGGCTTCGTGGCCATGGCGGGCGTGCGCTCGGCCGACTTGCTGCCGCAGGCGCTGCTGGCACCGCTGCTGCAGGCAGGCAACCTGGTGCTGGCGATGGCGATGGGCGCCCTGGGCCTCACCACCCACGTTTCCGCCGTGCGCCGCGCCGGCGCCCGCCCCCTGCTGCTGGCCGCCCTGCTGTTCGCCTGGCTGGTGATCGGCGGCCTGGCGGTGAACGGGCTGGTGGGGGGCTGGTGACGGTAGGGGCGTCGCCGGCAAGGGCAGGCGCCGAGGATCTGGCAAGCTGAAGCGCCTGGGTGCCAGGACGAGGCGCTGATTAGGCGAGTCAGGGGGCTGCGGGCTTCGCTCCTGGCAAGCCCGCGCAAGCGCCGGCACCCCAGCCGGGCACGGTTAAGATCGCGTCCCCTTCCGACCGCTGTCACAGGCGTCGCCATGAACATCCGCACCCCCCGCACCGTTCTTCTTCCGCTGGCGCTGTGGGCCGCGGCCTCGGCCGCGCCGGCCCAGACGGTGATGAAGCCCGGAGCCTGGCAGATGGACACGCAGATCACCGTGCGCGACGGCGACGGCCCGCCCGTCGACCAGGGGCACCACACCGTGACGATGTGCATGACGGCCGAACGCCTGGCGCAGGAGCCCTACCTCAACGCGCAGGTGGACCAGGACAAGGCCGCCGCGCGCGGCGCGACGTGCAGCACCTCGGACTTCCAGCGCCAGGGTGACAGCGCGTCGTGGGTGATGGTGTGCGACCTGAAGGACGGCTCGCACCTGCGTGCGCGCATCAGCAACCGCGCCAGCGCTGAGACGCTGGAGACCGAGATGGTGCAGGATATGCGCCGTGGCGACGGGCGGGCCACCGCGACCCTGCGCGTCCACGGGCGCCACGCGGGCGAATGCACGCCCGCCATGGCCAAGCTGTAGAAGACTACAGAATCAATAGCTGCCAGCGCAATCCCGGCAAGGGCTGGCGGCCAGAAACGCTACAAAAGACGAGCTGCCAGCCGGCCGCTCAGATCTTCCACTTGGCCAGCAGCTTCTCCGGCGACAGGTTGTCGTAGCTCTCGAAGGGCTGGTGGATCCAGGGGTTGGTGGGCAGGTGCTCCACCGTGTAATCGGCGTTGAAGGTGGACGAGCCCTTGGTCCAGATGACGGCGGTGCGCAGCTCGGTGATGGGCGCGTAGTTGGAGCGCAGGCGGTCCACCACGGCCTGCAGGGTCACGCCGGTGTCGGCCAGGTCGTCCACCAGCAGCACCTTGCCGGCGATCTGCCCCTGCGGCGTGGTGATGAAGTGGGCGATGTCCAGGTGCCCCTGCACCGTGCCGGCCTCGGCGCGGTAGCTGCTGGTCGACATGATGGCCAGCGGCACGTTGAAGATGCGGCTGAGGATGTCGCCGGGCCGCATGCCGCCGCGCGCCAGGCACAGGATGGTGTCGAACTTCCAGCCCGACTGGTGCACCTTGATGGCCAGTTTCTCGACCAGGTTGTGGTACTCGTCGTAGCTCACGTACAGATGCTTGCCGTCCTCCGTCAACATCTCGATCACTCCTCTATTGATAGCTGGTTGCGCCCGTCAACATTGGGCTGGAAGCCGATTTCTCTTGCAATCATGGTGCCAGGAACGGGTGCCGCATCATGATGGTGTGGTCGCGGTCCGGGCTGGTGGAGATGATGTGGATGGGCACGCCGGTGGCGTGCTCGATGCGCTGCAGGTACAGCCGTGCGTTGACCGGCAGTCTGGCGTGGTCGGTCACGCCAACGGTGCTTTCGGTCCAGCCTTCCAGCGTCTCGTAGATGGGCTGGCAGCGCTCGATCTCCTCGGCGCCGAGCGGCAGGATGTCGATGCGCTCGCCGTCCAGCTCATAGCCCACGCACAGCTGCAGTTCCTTCAGGCCGTCGAGCACGTCGAGCTTGGTGATGCACAGGCCCGACAGGCCGTTGACCTGGGCGCTGCGCTTGAGCAGCGCGGCGTCGAACCAGCCGCAGCGGCGGCTGCGCCCGGTGGTCACGCCTTTTTCAGCGCCCACGGTGCTCATGTGCCAGCCGGGCGTGCCGGGGGTTTCCCAGTCGAGCTCGGTGGGGAACGGACCGCCGCCCACGCGCGTGCAGTAGGCCTTGGTGATGCCCAGCACGTAGTGCAGCAGGCCGGGGCCGACGCCCGCGCCCGCCGCCGCGTTGCCGGCCACGCAGTTGCTGGAGGTGACGAAGGGGTAGGTGCCGTGGTCGACGTCCAGCAGCGTGCCCTGGGCGCCCTCGAACAGCAGGTTGGCGCCGTCGCGGTGGGCCTCGTTCAGCTCGCGCGAGACATCGGCCATCATCGGACGGACCTGCTCGGCGTGGCGCATGGCCTCGTCGTACACGGCGTCGAATTGCACCTCGCCGTCCTTCAGGTAGGGCGCCAGCGCCTCGCCGAAGTCGATGTCTCTGGAGCCCAGGAACGTGGTCAGCACCTGGTTGTGCAGGGCCAGCAGCTCGCGCAGCTTGGTGGCGAAGCGCTCGGGGTACTTGAGGTCCTGCACGCGCAGGGCACGGCGGGCGATCTTGTCTTCGTAGGCCGGGCCGATGCCGCGGCCGGTGGTGCCGATCTTCTGGCCGCCCTGCTCGCGCCGCGCCTCGCGCGCGATGTCGAGCACGGCATGGAAGGGCAGGATCAGCGGGCAGGCCTCGCTGATGCGCAGGCGCTCGCGCACCTGCACGCCGGCTTTCTCGAGCCCGGCGATCTCTTCCAGCAGCTTGGCCGCCGACAGCACCACGCCATTGCCGATGTAGCACACCACGCCCGGCCGCATGATGCCGCTGGGGATCAGGTGCAGCGCGGTCTTGACGCCGTTGATGACCAGGGTGTGGCCGGCGTTGTGGCCGCCCTGGAAGCGCACCACGCCCTGCGCGCTTTCGGTCAGCCAGTCCACCAGCTTGCCCTTGCCCTCGTCGCCCCACTGGGTGCCGACGACGACCACGTTGCGTCCACTCGTCTGTTTCATGCTTGCTCGCGTTTCAAAGCGCCTGCACGACCCAGTGGCCGGCGGCGGCGACCAGTTCGCGGTCGCAATGGAATTCATCGGTTTCCTGCTCATGCCCGGGCAGCACGCAGACCACGGTTTCGCCGTGCTCGCGCAGTTGCTGCACGGTCTCGCGCAGGCCGGGGCGGCCGGCGTCGTCCGGCCAGGGGGCGCGGATGGCGGCGCGCAGCGGGCGCGGCGCGGCCACGCGGACCAGTTCCTTGACATCGAGCGAGAAGCCGGCGGCCGGGCGCTCGCGATCCAGTTTGTGGCCGAACACCGCGCCCACCCCGTCGTAGCGGCCGCCGCGCGCCAGCGCCTCGCCAGCGCCTTCGGAGTAGATGCCGAAGCGCAGGCCGCTGTAGTAGGCGAAGCCGCGCGAATCGGCCAGGTCGCAGCTCACGGTCGCGCCCTGCAGGTGCTGGCCAAGCCACTTCAGATCCGATAGCGCCTGCCGCAGGCCGGACATGGGCGGGAGCCGTTTCTCGGCCTCGTCCAGCACCTCCGGGCCGCCATACAGGCCGACCAGCGCCAGCAGGCCTTCGCGCGCGGAGGCGGGGAAATCGGCGGTGAGGCGGCGCAGCTCGCTGGCGTCCTTGACGGCCAGGGCGGCGTGTACGGCGCGCAGCCGCTCCAGATCCACCGGCACGCCAGCCAGCAGGGCCCGGACGATGCGCGCGTCGCCCAGATCCACCTGCGGCTGCTTCACGCCGGCCACGCGCAGGCAGTCGAGCGCGAGGCGCAGGATTTCAAGATCGGCCTCGCGGCCGGCGTGGCCGTAGATCTCGGCGCCGAACTGCAGCGGCTCGCGTGTGGCCTGCGGCCGCTCGGGCCGGGCGCGCACCACCGGGCCACAGTAGGCCAGGCGGGTGACGGACTTGCGGCCCAGCAGGTGGGCGTCGATGCGGGCCACCTGGGGCGTGGTGTCGGCGCGCAGGCCGAGCGAGCGGCCGGAAAGCTGGTCGACCAGCTTGAAGGTCTGCAGGCCCAGCGCCTCGCCGGTGCCGGTGAGCAGCGACTCGAGGTGTTCGATGAGCGGGGGGATCACCAGCTCATAGCCGTAGGTACGTGCGGTGTCGAGCAGGTCGCGCCGCAGTTCCTCGATGTGCCTGGCCTCGGAGGGCAAGACGTCGGCGATGTGGTCCGGCAGCAGCCAGGCAGACATGAGTCGAATCGAGCGCTGTTAAAACCGTGATTCTACCGGCCCACCCGGCCGTGGGCGGCGGCCCGCGCGCAGTTTCAGCCGACCAGCCAGAGCAGCGCCAGCCCCGCTAGGATGCCCAGCAGGCCGAAGAAGCGGATCTGCCCGTCCCTGAGCTGGGCGATCTGGCTCACCACGTTGCGCCAGGCCTTGGGCGAGACGAAGGGCATCAGCCCCTCGAACACCAGCATCAGCCCGAGCGCGAGCAGCCAGGCATCGCCCTGCATGGCCAGCGCCCCGCCAGATCAGCGCGCCGGGGTGGCCGCGCGGGCGCCCGCACTCTGCATGGCACGGAAGAACTCGCTGCTGGACGGATCCAGCACCATCACGTCGCCCTTCTTGCCCATGCTGGCCTTGTAGGCGTCGAGGCTGCGATAGAACTCGGCGAACTGCGGGTCCTTGCCGAAGGCATCGGCATAGACGCGTGCGGCCTCGCCGTCGCCCTGGCCCTTGACCTTCTGGGCATCGCGGTAGGCGTTGGCCACGGTCACCTCGCGCTCACGGTCGGCCTCGGCGCGGATGCGCTCGGCCTCGGCGGCGCCGGTGGAGCGCAGCTCGTTGGCCACGCGCTGGCGTTCGGCCTGCATGCGGCGGTAGACCGATTCGGTGATCGATTCCACGTAGTCGGCGCGGGTGATGCGCACGTCGACGATCTCGATACCCCAGGGCTTGCCGCTCTTGACGGCGTCGGCCACCTCGCGTTTCACGTCGGCCATCAGGGTTTCGCGGCGGGTGGAGATGAGCTCGCGCACCGTGCGGCGGTTGATCTCTTCCTGGAAGGCGTTGCGCACCACGCGGTTGAGCTGCAGGGCGCCGGCGTTCTCGTCCAGGCCGACGTTGCGGATGTACTCGCCCGGGTCGGTGATGCGCCAGCGCACGTACCAGTCGATCACCACGCGCTGCTTCTCAGCGGTGAGCATGGGCTCGGTGTCCTGGCTGTCGAGCGTCAGCAGGCGCTTGTCGATGTACGAGACGTTCTGGAACGGCGGCGGCAGCTTGAAGTTCAGCCCCGGCTCGGTGATCACTTTCTTGATCTGGCCGAGCGCGTACACCACGCCGAACTGGCGCTGGTCGACCACGAACATGGTGGACGACAGCAGCGCAAGCAGGATGAGGAGCGAGGTGGCGATGAATCCGATTCTGTTCATGGCGGCCCTTCCTCAGCGCGACTCGCGCTCGCGGCTGCGCGCGTTGTCACGCGCGCGCGCATCGTTGTTGTTGTTGGCCGCGGCGGCCGCAGCTGCCGCCGCGGCTGCGGGCGACGGGTTGCTGCCCGCCGGCTCGGCTGCAGCCGACGGTTGCGCGCCAGCGGACTGCATCACCTTGTCGAGCGGCAGGTAGAGCAGGTTGGAGCCCGACTTGCTGTCGACGATGACCTTGTTCACGTTGCCGTAGATCTGCTGCATGGTGTCCAGGTACATGCGGTCCCGCGTGACCTTGGGCGCCTTCTGGTACTCGGTCAGCACCGACGAGAAGCGCTCGGAATCGCCCTGCGCCTGCGCCACGATGCGCGCCTTGTAGCCCTCGGCCTCCTGCGCCAGGCGCGAGGCCGTGCCGACCGCGCGCGGCACCACGTCGTTGGCGTAGGCCTGGGCCTCGTTCTTGGCGCGCTCGCGCTCCTGGCCGGCCTTGAGCACGTCGTCGAACGCGGCCTGCACCTGCTCGGGCGGGCGCACGCCGCCCTGCTGCATGTTGACCGCCACCACGTCGATGCCGACCTTGTAGCGGTCGAGGATCTTCTGCATCAGGTCGCGCACGCGCGGGGCGATCTGGTCGCGCTCCTCCGCCATGGCGGTGTCCATGTTCATCTTGCCCACCACCTCGCGCACCGCGCTCTCGGCAGCCTGCACCACGGCTTCGTCCGGGCTCTTGCTGTTGAACAGGTAGTCGCGCGCGTCGTTCAGGCGGTACTGCACGGCGAACTTGATCTCGACGATGTTCTCGTCTTCCGTCAGCATGGCCGATTCGCGCAGGCCGGTGCTGCGGATGATGTTGTCGCCGCCCACGTCCACCGAGCGGATCTGCGAGAAGCGCACGGTCTCGTGCCGCTCGATCGGGTACGGCAGCCGCCAGTTGAAGCCGGCGCCCACCGTGGACTGGTACTTGCCGAAGCGCGTGACCACGGCCTGCTGGCCTTCCTGCACGATGAAGAAGCCGGTGCCCAGCCAGATCAGCAGCGCCACCACGATGACCACGCCGATGCCCAGCCCGGCGCTCTTCATGTCGGGCTGGAAGTCACCGCCGCCGCCACGCCGGCCGCCGTTGCCACCGCCGCCGCGGCCACCGAACATGCCCGTCAGGCGCCGGTTGAAATCACGCCAGAGCTCGTCGAGATCGGGCGGGCCCTGGTTGGGGCCGCGGCCGCGCGGGGGCTGGTCCTGCGGCGGTCGCTGGGGCGGCTCGCCGCCCTCGGGCGATCCGCCGTTGTCCTGGGGCGTGTCGTCACGGCCCCAGCGCGGGTCGTTGAGGTTGAACATGCCGCGCACCCGCTCGGGAAGGCGCGCTGCGCTGGAAAACATCGTCATGGGTGGGTACTTCGGAGGTGCAACTGCGCATTTTGCCCGACGTGGCCGGCGTTCATCGCCACCGCGTCGCCGGCTTCGCCGTGATCAGGCGCGTCGTCCGGCAGGCGCTGGGCGCGCCGCGCCAGCTCTTCGCGCAGCGTGGCCAGGCCCTCGCCCGTGGCGGCACTCACGAAGATGCGAGGCAGCACGCGGCCGTCGACCTGCATGGTGTCGGCCATCCGGGCCGGCAGGCGGCCCGGCGGCAGCGCGTCGATCTTGTTGAACACCAGCAGCTGCGGCACATCGGCGGCGCCGATCTCTTCCAGCACGCGCCGCACCTGCTCGATCTGCTCGGGAAAGCCGGGGTTGGAGGCGTCGACCACGTGCAGCAGCAGATCGGCGTCGGCCGCTTCCTGCAGCGTGGCCTGGAAGGCCTCGATCAGGCCGTGCGGCAGGTCGCGGATGAAGCCCACCGTGTCGGACAGCGACACCGAACCCGCCACATCGCCCAGATAGAGCTGACGCGTGGTGGTATCCAGCGTGGCGAACAGCTGGTCGGCCGCGTAGGCGCGGGCCTTGACCAGGGCGTTGAACAGCGTGGACTTGCCGGCGTTGGTGTAGCCGACCAGCGAGATGTTGAAGGTACCCTGCCGCTCGCGCTGGCGCCGCTGGGTGCGGCGCTGGCGCTTGACCTTGGTCAGGCGGTCCTTGGTGCGCTTGATGGCGTCGCCGATCATGCGGCGATCGAGCTCGATCTGCGTCTCGCCGGGGCCGCCGCGCGTGCCGATGCCGCCCTGCTGGCGCTCCAGGTGGCTCCAGCGGCGCACCAGGCGCGTGCTGAGGTATTGCAGGCGCGCCAGCTCCACCTGAAGCTTGCCTTCGTGGCTGCGCGCCCTTTGGGCGAAGATTTCCAGGATGAGCAGCGTGCGGTCGTTCACCGGCAGACCGATGGTGCGCTCGAGGTTGCGCTGCTGCACCGGGCTGAGCGCCTGGTCGAACAGCACCTCGGTGGCGCCGTGGGCCAGGGCGAGTTCACGGATTTCCTCGGCCTTGCCGCTGCCGACGAACAGCGCCGCGTCGGGCGCCTTGCGCTTGCAGGTCAGGCGGGCCACCGGCTGCAGACCGGCAGATTCGGCCAGCAGGCCGAGTTCGGCGAGCTCGGCATCGAAATCGGGCAACCCGAGATCCACACCGACCAGCAGCGCTGGCGCGACCGGGGCTGCCGGGGGAGCGATGGAGGTGGAGGAGGCTATTGCAGTGCTGCGTTCAGAGGGCCCACCCGGCGGCCTCAGCTACTGAAACCATAGCTGGCTGCGCCCGGCGGACGTGGGCAAACGGCTTATTTGGCCGGAGAATCCTGGCCTTCGGCGGCCGAGAAGTTGACGGCGCGGCCGGGCACGATGGTGGAGATGGCGTGCTTGTAGACCATCTGCGTCACGGTGTTGCGCAGCAGCACGACGTACTGGTCGAACGATTCGATCTGCCCTTGCAGCTTGATGCCGTTGACCAGGTAAATGGACACCGGCACGTGCTCGCGCCGCAGGGTGTTCAGAAACGGGTCTTGTAGGAGTTGCCCTTTGTTGCTCACGATATGCTCCGTGTTCCAGTGAACAGTGTTGAGAAGTGGGGCACCATACCACAAAGGTGGTATTTCGCCGGTCTTGATACTGAGATAGGGCCTTTTTGCGCCAAACCAAGAGCAGTTGGCGAAAAATCCCTCCACGAACCCTTTAGGAGTCTTTGTCCGCGTAAGGGTTCCGCGAGGTCTTCATCTCGATGCGCAGCGGTGTTCCGGTGAGGTCGAACACCTTGCGGAAGCGCCCTTCCAGGAAGCGCTTGTAGGTGTCGGTCACGCCTTCCAGCGAGTTGCCGTGCACCACGATCACCGGCGGGTTCATGCCGCCCTGGTGGGCGTAGCGCAGCTTGGGCCGGTACATGCCGCTGCGCTTGGGCGTCTGGAACTGCACCGCCTCCAGCAGCGCCCGGGTCAGCTGGGGCGTGGGCATCTTGCGCATGGCGGCCTTGTGCGCCCGCGCGATCGAGCCCCAGAGCGGGCCAAGGCCCTGGCGCTTCTTGGCCGAGATGAAGTGCAGCTCGGCAAACTTCAGGAACGCCAGCCGGCTTTCGATGGAGCGCCGCACCAGCTCGCGCTGGTAATCGTCGATCGCGTCCCACTTGTTGACGGCCAGCACCACCGCGCGGCCGGCTTCCAGGATGAAGCCGGCGATGTGGGCGTCCTGGTCGGTCACGCCCTGGGTCGCGTCCAGCAGCAGCAGCACGACGTTGGCCGATTCGATGGCCTGCAGCGTCTTGACCACCGAGAACTTCTCGATCGCCTCGAACACCTTGCCCTTGCGGCGCAGACCGGCGGTGTCGATCAGCTCGAACTTCTGGCCGCCGCGCTCGAAAGGCACGGTGATGGCATCGCGCGTGGTGCCCGGCAGGTCGAACGCCACCAGGCGCTCCTCGCCCAGCCAGGTGTTGATCAGGGTGGATTTGCCCACGTTGGGCCGCCCGGCCACGGCGAGCTTGATCGGGCCGCCCTCTTCCGGGGCCGGCTCTTCCTCGGGCTCGGGCAGGCCGAGCGCGTCCAGCGCCAGGTCCAGCATGCCGCGCACGCCCTGGCCGTGGGCGGCCGAGACGGGGATCACCTCGCCCAGGCCCAGCTCGTAGAACTCGGCCAGTTGCGCGCCTTCGCGCATGCCTTCGGCCTTGTTGGCCACCAGCAGGCAGGGCTTGCCCAGGCGCCGCAGGTACTCGGCGATGTCATGGTCCTGGCCGGCCAGGCCCTCGCGCGCGTCGACCACGAACAGCACCACGTCCGCCTCGGCCACGGCCTGGCGGGTCTGCTTGGCCATCTCGCGGAAGATGCTGCCCTCACCGGCCTCGGGCTCGAAGCCGCCGGTGTCGATGACGATGTACTCGCGGTTGCCCAGCCGCCCCTGGCCATAGTGCCGGTCGCGCGTGAGGCCGGCGAAATCGGCCACGATCGCATCGCGGCTCTTCGTCAGCCGGTTGAACAGCGTGGACTTGCCGACGTTCGGCCGCCCCACCAGGGCCAGGACAGGTTTCACGCCAGCACTCCGGCCGCCAATTCGCGTGGCCGCGGAGCAGGCCAGGCCAGCAAACGCCGTGGCCGGGCCTGGCCCGGCGACTGGCGTTGCCCCCCCGGGGGGAAGGCGCGCAGCGCCATGGGGGGGAGCGTCATTCCGGCCGGAACCCGAACACGCCACCGGCGCGCGTGACCACCACCAGCGTGTTGGCCGCAGCCACCGGCGTGGCCGCCACACCGGAGCCGTCGGTGGTCAGACGGTTCAGCGGCGCACCGTCGGTGCGGGAGAGCATGTGCACCAGACCGGTGCTGTCACCCAGAATCACCGAGCGGCCGAGCGCCAGCGGCGCGGTCAGCACGCGCCAGCGCAGGCGCTCGCTGAGCCAGACCCGGTCGCCGTCAGAGGCGCGCCAGGCCATCACCTTGCCGTCGGATTCGGTGCCGAACACCGTCTCGCCATCGCCGGCCAGACCGGTGCCGCCGTCAGCAGCCTTGCTCCAGCCCAGGTTGCCAGTGCCCGCATCCACGCAGCCTACGGCGGTCTGGAAGGCCCGCGCGCACACCACGCTGCCCTGCCGGGCCACGCCGCCCACCAGATCGACCAGGCGTTCAACGTCGTTGGTGCCGCGGGCAGACGCCACCGGCACTTCCCAGCGAATGTTGCCGGTGTCGGGGTCGACGCCGACCATGCGGCCCGACAGGCCCGCCACCAGCGTGTTGCCCACGGCCATCAGCAGGCCTTCCTGGCGCAGCACCAGCGGCTCGACCGGGCGCTGCACGGTCCAGAGCAGGCGACCGGTGCGGCCGTCCAGCCCGGTCAGGGTGCGGTCGGCGTTGAGCACGAACACGCGGCCACCGGCCACCAGCGGGGCCGTGTAGCTCTGCGATTTCAGCTTGTAGCGCCACAGCGTGGTGCCGCCGTCCAGTGCCACCACCTCGTTGCCGCGCGTGACGACGGCGCTCAGTCTGCCGTCGCTGCCCACGCCGGCCGAAAGCGGCTCGCCCAGGCTGGCGCGCGCCACTTCGCCGCCGGTGGCGGCGTCGAGCGTGACCACGGTGCCGTTGCCGGTGGCGAGCACCACGCGGTTGCCCGCGGTGGCCACCTGCAGCGGGAAATCGACGGCCGAGTAGCGCGCCGACCAGGCCTGCTGCACGCCGATCACCGCCACGTTGGGCGGCAGTTCGGCCGGCTTGGGCCGGGCCGAGCCGGCGGCACAGCCCGCCAGCAGGGCGGCGGATATGGCGGCTGCCAGGCAGGCCGCGGTCCAGCGCGGCGCGGTCATGACGCGGCTCCGGCCGGCTTGGCGCCGGCATCCGGATCGATACCCAGAGCGTTCAGCTTGATGCCGACCAGGCGGCGGTAATCGCCCCCCTCGGCACCCAGGCCCTGGTAGGCCTTGCCGTATTCGGTGGCCGCCTCGGCGCGCTTGCCCTGCAGCATCAGCAGGTCGCCGCGGCGGTCGGCCGCCAGGGCGGTGAAGGCGGGCGGGAAGCTCGGCGCCAAGGTCTTGGCGGCTTCGTCGTAGGCCTTGTCGCCCATCTGCAGCGACGCCAGGCGCAGCCGGGCGATGGCGCGCAGGCCTTCGTCGCTGCTCTTGTCGGCCGCCCAGGTCAGCGCTTCCTTGGCCGGGGCCATCTGGCCCTTGTCGGCCAGTGCCTTGGCGGCCACCAGCGAGCCTTCGGCGGCGTACCAGGTGCCGCCGTAACGGTCTTTCATGTCGGCCAGGCTGCGCTCGATGCGCGAGGCGTCCCCGGCCGAGGCTGCACGCTCCAGCTCGGTGTAGAGCATGGAAGCCTGTGCGGCCTGCCGGCGCTGCCAGTACTGCCAGCCGTTCCAGGCCGCGTAGGAGCCGAGCACCACGATCAGCACCCAGGTGATCAGGTTGCCCCACCGGTTCCAGAAGTGCTTGATCTGGTCGAGCTGTTCCTGCTCTTCGAGGTCGAGGTTTTGAATTTGGATGGCCATGCCGTGTGCTGCCTTGCGGGTCAATCGGTGGATTTTAGGCGGGCCGCCCAGCCGGCCACGTCGGCCAGCGATACGCGGCTCTGCGCGCCCGAGCCGTCGCGCAGGGCCTTGAGGGTGAGTTCGCCCGCCGCCAGCTCGTCGGCGCCGAAGATCAGCGCGAAGCGCGCGCCCGATGCGTCGGCCCGCTTGAACTGGCTCTTCATGCTGCCCATGCCCTCACCGGCGCCGGCGTGCATCTGCACCGCCACGCCTTCTGCGCGCAGGGCCTGCAGGCAGCGCATGACGGCCGGCAGGGCCGTGGCGTCGGGGATCACGGCGTAGGCGTCGGGCACCGGCTCGGGCACCTGCACGCCCTCTTCCTGCAGCAGTTCCAGCACGCGCTCCACGCCCAGCGCCCAGCCCACGGCCGGGGCGCCCTTGCCGCCGATCTGCTCGATCAGGTAGTCATAGCGCCCGCCGCCGCAGATGGTGCCCTGCGCGCCCAGCGCCTCGGTGACGAACTCGAACACCGTGAGGTTGTAGTAATCCAGCCCGCGCACCAGCCGCGGGTTGATGGTGTAGGCGATGCCGTTGGCGTCGAGCACGGCGCGCACGGCGTCGAAGTGCTTGCGGGACGCCTCGCCCAGATGATCGATCAGCCTGGGCGCGCCTTCGGCCAGCGCCTGCATGGCAGGGTTCTTGGTGTCGAGGATGCGCAGCGGGTTGGTGTGCAGGCGGCGGCGTGCGTCCTCGTCGAGCTGGTCGGCATGCTGCTCGAAGTAGGCGATCAGCGCCGCACGGTGCTCGCGCCGCTCTTCCGGCTGGCCCAGGCTGTTGAGCTCCAGCCGCCAGTTCGTCAGGCCCAGCTCGCGCCACAGCGCCACGGCCAGCAGGATCAGCTCGGCATCCACCTCCGGCCCGGCAAAGCCCAGCGCCTCGGCGCCGATCTGGTGGAACTGCCGGTAGCGGCCGCGCTGCGGACGCTCGCGGCGGAACATGGGGCCCATGTAGAACAGGCGCTTGCCGCCGTCGTACAGCAGGTTGTGCTCGGCCACGGCGCGCACCAGGCCGGCCGTACCCTCGGGGCGCAGCGACAGGTGGTCGGCGTCGCCGTGCTTGTCCTGCCGGTCCTGGAAGGAGTACATCTCCTTCTCGACAATGTCGGTCACCTCGCCCAGGCCGCGGGTGAACAGCTGGGTGTGCTCCATGATCGGCGTGCGGGCGTTGCGGTAGGCGAACCCAGCCATCACGCGGCGCACCGCCTGCTCCAGCCACTCCCAGCGCGCCGAGACCGGCGGCAGGATGTCGTTCATGCCCTTGATGGCGGTGATCTGCGGTGACTTCGACATCGAAAAATACTATTGTTTTTGTAGCTGTTTGCGCCCGCCAGTAGCCGGCCACAAGCCAATTTGACTTATAAAACAGGTGCCGCCAACGCCGGCACCCGCCCCCTCAGTTGGTGGCGCCGAAGCGCTCCTGGATGTAGCGCTCGACGATGGCGTGGAACTCGGCGGCGATGTGCTCGCCGCGCAGCGTCATCGCCTTCTCGCCGTCGATGAACACCGGCGCCGCCGGCGCCTCGCCGGTGCCCGGCAGGCTGATGCCGATGTCGGCGTGCTTGCTCTCGCCCGGCCCGTTGACGATGCAGCCCATCACCGCCACCTTGAGCTTTTCCACGCCCGGGTAACGGCTGCGCCACACCGGCATCTGCGCGCGCAGGTGGTCGTCGATCTGCTTGGCCAGTTCCTGGAACACCGTGCTGGTGGTGCGACCGCACCCCGGACAAGCCGTGACGCTGGGCACGAACACGCGCAGGCCGAGCGCCTGCAGGATCTCGGTGGCGATCACCACCTCCTGCGTGCGCGCCTCGCCCGGTTGCGGCGTGAGGCTGACGCGGATCGTGTCGCCGATGCCTTCCTGCAGCAGGATGGCCATGGCGGCGGTGGAAGCCACCGTGCCCTTGGTGCCCATGCCGGCCTCGGTCAGGCCCAGGTGCAGCGGGTAGTCGCAGCGCCGCGCCAGCTCGCGGTAGACGGCGATCAGGTCCTGCACGCCGCTGACCTTGCAGCTCAGAATCACCTGCGCCGGGTCCATGCCGATCTCCACCGCCCGCTCGGCCGAGCCGATGGCCGACTGGATCAGCGCCTCGTACATCACCTGGCGCGCCTCCCAGGGCTCGGGGCGGCCCGCGTTCTCGTCCATCAGGCCGGCCAGCAGTTCCTGGTCCAGGCTGCCCCAGTTGACGCCGATGCGCACCGGCCTGTTCCAGCGCAGCGCGGCCTCGACCATCTGACCGAACTGGGTGTCGCGCTTGGCACCCTTGCCCACGTTGCCGGGGTTGATGCGGTACTTGCTGAGCGCCTCGGCGCAGGCCGGGAACTCGGTCAGCAGGCGATGGCCGTTGTAGTGGAAATCACCCACCAGCGGCACGTCGACGCCCATGCGGTCGAGCTGCTCGCGGATGTAGGGCACCTGCGCCGCCGCCTCGGGCGTGTTGACGGTGATGCGCACCAGCTCGCTGCCGGCCAGCGCCAGCTCCTTGACCTGGATGGCGGTGGCGATGGCGTCCTGCGTGTCGGTGTTGGTCATCGACTGCACGCGCACCGGGGCGTCGCCGCCCACGGTGACCACGCGCTCGCCCCAGACCACGCGCGCCTGGCGCGTGCGATGCGCCGCGGGCGCGGCCACGGCAATGGGTCCGGTGCGCACGGCGGTGTCCATCACTTGACGTCGAAGCGCGCCACGCTGGAGCGGCCGATGCCGTTGATGTCGAACGGCTCGCCGCGCACCTTCACCGTCACGGCGCTCTTGCGGCCCACGGTGACGGCCAGCGGCGGCTGACCGGAGACGCCGATCGCTTCGCCAGCCTGCAGCGCGCGGTTGATCAGCGACTCGCCCTTGGCGTCGCGCACGGTGACCCAGGTTTCGCCGGTGGCTTCGAAGCGCACCAGATCGTTGGTGGCCGGCGCCGAAGCCGCAGCCACCGGCTGCGAAGCCCGTGGCGCGGCGGCTGTCGAGGCCGACGCTGCTGCCGAGGCCACCGGTGCCGCGGCTGCCACGGCACCGGACGCCCCGAGCTCGGGCGGCGCGGTCGGTTCGACGGCAGGCACCGGTGGTGGCACGCTCTCCTGCACCGTGCCGTCGCTCGAAGGCGCGGGTTCTGGCGCACCGAGCTGAATGGGCAGCGTCGGCCACAGCCACAGCAGCGCCGCGGCCAGCAACAGCACACCGACGAGGATCAGCAACGGCCGGGACGGGCCGCTGGTCAGCATGGGCGCAGGCCCTTCGCCCGTGCGGCGGAACGGCTGGTTGATGGCAGTGGCGTTGTCCCGCAGGCCCGGCGCCGACACCGGCATGCGCGACAGCACCTCCCCCGGATCGACGCCGAAGGCGCGGCAAACGGTGCTGGCCAGCCCGCGCGCGAAGGTCACGTCGGGCAGCAGGTCCAGGCGGTCGGCCTCCAGTGCCTCCACCTTCTGGACCGACACCTTGAGCGCGCTGGCCAGCAGGCCGACATCGACGCCGGCCGCCTCGCGCATCTCGCGCAACAGCATGCCCGCCGACGCCCGGTCCGGCCCCTGCTGGGTGGACGGCACGGCGGTATCCGGCGGCGTCAGCGGCGCGAAATCAGTCATTGAACGCCCCCCGCTCATAGGCGAGCAGTTCCTTGGACTGCGGGAAGCGTCGGCGCAGTTGCGCGGCCAGCTGCTGCATGGCCTGGCTGTTGCCCAGCCGCCGTTCCACCCGGATGCCCAGCCACAGCGTTTCTGCGTTGGCCAGCTCGCTGTTGTTCAGGCGGCGGATGTAGAACTGCGCGCGCTGCATGTCACCACTCTGGTACAGCAGCTTGGACAGGTTGTAGCCGGTAACCGGGTTGCCGGGATCGAGCTCGTAGGAGTGCATCAGGCTTTGCTGGGCCTTGTCACGCTGGCCGCTGTTGGCCTCGCAGATACCCTGCGCCAGCCAGGTCTTGGCCTTTTCCGTGTAGGTGGGCACGGCGATGGCACGCTGGAACCACGTATTGGCCACGTCGTACTGGCCCTGCTGGCACTTGAGCCAGCCCATGTTGTGCATGGCGTTGGCGTCGCGCGGGTTGAGCGAAAGCGCTTTCTCGAAATGCGCCTGCGCCAGCGGCAGGTCGTTCATGGTGGTGTAGATCAGCCCGCCAAGGTTGTAGGCATCGCCGAAGGTCGGGTCGATCTGCAGCGCCTTCTTCATCTCGTCGAGCGCGACGGTGGTCTGGCCGTTCTCGAAGTAGCCGGTGGCCAGCGCCAGCCGCGTGCGGGCACGCTTGCGGGCGTCGGTGTCGTCGTAGGGCGTGTGCAGCTCGCTCGGCACCCCTTCCGAGAAGCCGGGTTGCTGGCCCGCGCAGCCGCCCAGCCCCGCCAGCATGCCGACCCCCAGGGTGGCGAGCAGCCAGAACATGGCCAGCGCGCCCAGGGAGCGCCTGATGGGCTGTTCGACCGAGACCTGACGGAGCATGGGCATGGGGTTCCTTTCAGTGCGCCGGATTGGGAGCGGGTGGCCTGGCTGGCTTGGGCGCCGTCGGCCGGGCCGGGTGCAGCACCACGGTGGCCTCCTCGCGACGACGCGCCATGCGCTCGGCGGCGCGGGTGCGGTCCTGCACGTCGCCGGCCAGCTGGCCGCAGGCGGCGTCGATGTCGTCGCCACGGGTCTTGCGAATGGTGGTGACGATGCCGGCCTCGTTGAGCCGGGCACCGAAGGCCATCACCCGCGCGGCGGGTGAGCGCTTCAGGCCGGAGGCCGGAAACGGGTTGAAGGGGATCAGATTGAACTTGCAGCGCAGCCCCCGGGCCGCATGGCGCCGGACCAGGGCCAGCAGCGCCTCGGCATGCTCGGGCTGGTCGTTCACGCCGTCGAGCATGCAGTACTCGAAGGTGATGAAGTCGCGCGGAGCATGGGCCAGGTAGGCGGTGCAGGCCGCCAGCAGTTCGTCGAGCGGGTACTTGCGGTTGAGCGGCACCAGGGCGTCGCGCAGTTCGTCCGTGGGCGCATGCAGCGACACGGCCAGCGCCACCGGGCAATCCTGCGCCAGCCGCTCCATCATGGGCACCACGCCCGAGGTGGAGACCGTCAGACGCCGGCGCGACAGGCCGTAGCCGTGGTCGCTCAGCATGGTGCGCAGCGTCGGCACCAGCGCGGCGTAGTTCTGCAACGGCTCGCCCATGCCCATCATCACCACGTTGGAGATGACGCGCTCGGTCGAGTTCAGGTGCCTGCGCAGGAAATGCTCGGCGAACCAGAGCTGGGCCACGATCTCGCCGGTGGTGAGGTTGCGGCTGAAGCCCTGGTGGCCGGTGGAGCAGAAGCGGCAGCCCACGGCGCAGCCGGCCTGGGAGGACACGCACAGCGTACCTCGGTCATCCTCCGGGATGAACACCGCCTCGACGGCATTGCCGCCGCCGACGTCGAACAGCCACTTGATGGTGCCGTCCGCCGATTCGTGCTGGCTGATCACCGGCAGGCCGGCCACCACGGCACGCCCTGCCAGCTTGTCGCGCAGCGACTTGGCCAGATCGCTCATCTGGCCGAAATCGGCCACGCCACGCTGGTGAATCCAGCGGAACAGCTGCGTGGCGCGAAAACGCTTTTCCCCGAGCTGCTCGCAATACGCGGCCAACCCGTCAAGGTCGTAATCGAGCAGATTGACGAGGCTCATGGGGGAAAAGCGCCCCGGACGGGGTTCAGCGGCAGCTCAGCGCGAGCAGATCGCCAGGCCCGGGAAGAAGAAGGCGACTTCCACGGCGGCGGTTTCAGGGGCGTCGGAGCCGTGCACGGCGTTGGCGTCGATGCTGTCGGCGAAATCGGCGCGGATGGTGCCCTTGTCGGCCTTCTTGGGGTCGGTGGCGCCCATCAGCTCGCGGTTCTTGGCGATCGCGCCTTCACCCTCGAGCACCTGCACCATCACCGGGCCGGAGATCATGAAATCCACCAGGTCCTTGAAGAAGGGGCGCTCCTTGTGCACGCCGTAGAACTGCTCGGCCTCGCGGCGCGACAGGTGCATCATGCGCGCGGCCACGATCTTCAGGCCGGCGGCCTCGAAGCGGGCGTAGATCTGGCCGATCACGTTCTTGGCGACGGCATCGGGTTTGATGATGGACAGGGTGCGTTCGGTAGCCATGAAGCTCTCTTCTTTCAGCGATGGGAAAAACAAACGGGAAAACGCCCGGCCGCGGCCCTTGAGGGTGCCGCTTGGGCAAAGCTCTTGATTTTAACCGGCGCAGCTTCTCCGCGCCGTGACAGTTGGTGATGGCGCCGGCGCCTCAACGCCCGCGCTTGCGGCCGGCCGGGCCGCCCTGCTTGCCACCGGGGCGCGCGCCGTCGGCGCGCCGCTGCCGCTGGCGCTGGAAGGCATCGCCGCCGATGTAGCCGAGCGAGGTCTTGAGCGGATCGGGCTGGCCACCACCACCCTGCTGGCGCGGGCCGCCACGCCGGCCGTCCTGCGCCGGTGCGCCGGCGCCCTGCCCGCCGCGCTGCGACCAGGGGGAAGCCCCGGGGCCGCGCCGCGGTGCCTCGGCGGGCGCCGGGCCGCCCGCACGGTTCGGGCGCGGGCCGCTGGCGCGGCCACGGTCGCCCCGGCCGCGCCGGGGTTTGTCCTGCTGGGGCAGGCCCGGCTCGCGTGCGCCGCGCAGCACGCGCTCGGGCGTGCCGGAAGCCTCGCCCAGCGCGCGGATATCGCGCTCGCCCAGCTCCATGAACTGGCCGCGCTTCAGGCCGCGCGGCAGCAGCATGGCACCGTAGCGGATGCGGATCAGCCGGCTGACCGCGTGGCCGACCGATTCGATCATCCGGCGCACCTCGCGGTTGCGGCCTTCGGCGATGGTCACGCGGTACCACTGGTTGGCGCCCTCGCTCTGGCCCTCTTCCGCGATCGAGCCGAACTGCGCCATGCCGTCGTCCAGCGGCACGCCGTCGAGCAGACGCTGCTTTTCCTCGTCGGTCAGCGCGCCCAGCACGCGCACGGCGTACTCGCGCTCTAGGCCAAAGCGGGGGTGCATCAGGCGGTTGGCCAGCTCGCCGGAGGTGGTGAACAGCAGCAGGCCCTCGGTGTTCAGGTCCAGCCGGCCGACCGATTGCCACTTGCCCTGCTGCAGCCGGGGCAGCTTGCGGAACACCGTGGGGCGGTTCTGCGGGTCGTCGTGCGTCACGACCTCGCCCACCGGCTTGTGGTAGGCCAGCACGCGCGCCGGCGGCGGCGCGATGCGCACCTTGATCGGCCGGCCGTTGACCTTGATCTGGTCGCCGTACTGGATGCGCTGGCCGACGTGCGCCGGCTGGTTGTTGACGCTGATGCGCCCTTCCAGGATCAGCTGCTCCATCTCCAGTCGCGAGCCCATGCCCGCCTGCGCCAGCACCTTGTGCAGCTTGGGTTGCTCGGCCTGCGGGGCGAGCACGCGCTTGGGCGGCGCGGCGGGTGCGTCGGGCTGGGCCTCGGCCTCGGTGTCGAAGCGGCCGGAGAGCACGTCGTCGATGGCGACGCCCTCTTCCGCTTCCGCAGCCGGCGTCTCGATCGCTTCGTTTTCGATAGCTGGCTGCGCCTGCTGCTCAAGGGCTGGAGCCTCATTTGGCTCTAAATCCCCATCCTGCGGCGGCATGTCGGGTGCCGGCCCGGATCCGGGCTCAGGGATGCGGCGGGCGCGGGGTTTGCCGGTCATGGCTGAGGCTCCCTGGGCGGGGTGGGTTCGTCGGAAGGTGGTTCGGTGTGGCCGGGTTCGGCCGCCTGCCCCTCGGTCACCGGCCGCGCGGCGGCCGGCGCTTCGGGCGCGGGTTCAGCAGCTGACACGGAAGCATCCGCCGCGCTCGCGGCCACGGGTTCGGGTGCAGCGGGTTCGGCGGATGCGCCCTGCTCTGCCGGTTCGGCGGCAGCCTCGACAGCGGTGTCTTCGGTCATTTCGCCGGCGGTCGGTTCGGACGCGGTCTCCGGGGCGGCTTCTGGGCCAGTTTCAGCGACGCCGGCATCGCCAGGTTCCGGCCCTGCCTCTGGCGCCCCGGCGCCCGCGAACCCTGCGGCTTCCAGCGCCTCGAACATGCCGGCGGACTGCTCCGAAGGCGATTCCAGCATGGGGAGCTGGTCGAGCGAGGCCAGCCCCAGATCGTCCAGGAACTGGCGGGTGGTGGCGTACAGCGCTGGGCGGCCGACCGCCTCGCGGTGGCCGATCACCTCCACCCAGCCGCGGTCTTCCAGCTGCTTGAGCAACTGCGAATTGATGGTGACGCCGCGGATGTCTTCCATGTCGCCGCGCGTCACCGGCTGTCGGTAGGCGATGATGGCCAGCGTCTCCAGCGTGGCGCGGCTGTATTTGGGCGGCTTCTCGGGGTTCAGGCGGTCCAGGTATTCGCGCATCTCGGGCCGGCTCTGGAAGCGCCAGCCGGTGGCCACGCAGGCCAGTTCGACGCCGCGTTGCGCCCAGTCATCCTGCAACTCGCCCAGCAGCGCCTTGAGACTGTCGGCGCCGAGCATGTCGGCAAACAGCGTGCGCATGGCCGCCAGGGGCATGGGCTCGGGCGCGCAGATGAGCGCGGTCTCCAAGATGCGCTTGGCCTCTACGGTGTTCATGGCATTCGGTTCAACGGGAAGGCCGCCCGGTTGGCGGCGGCCGCGGGCGCCGGATTGGCTGCCCGCGCGGGGGTGGATCAGGCCGGGCGCCCCGTTCCTGGTGGGGGCGAATCCGGCGCTCACGGAGCGTCGTGTGACTCGGGTGGATTGTAGCCAAGCCCCTGCGCGGCCAGCGCCGCCGCCAGATCGGCCGGCAGCGGCGCCCGGAAGGCCAGCGGCTTACCGGTGACCGGGTGCGCCAGCGCCAGCCGCTCGGCATGCAGCGCCTGCCGCGCCATGCCGGCCGCAGGAGCGCCTCCGTACAGCGCATCGCCCACCAGCGGGTGGCCCAGATGCGCCATGTGCACCCGGATCTGGTGCGTGCGGCCGGTGCCGAGCCGGCAGCGCACCAGGCAAAATTGCTCTGCGTTTTGCAGCAGCTCGATGAAGGTCTGCGCCGGCTTGCCGGCATGCTGGTTCAGATCGACCACCGCCATGCGCAACCGGTTGCGTGGGTCCCGGCCGATGGGTGCATCCACCTCGCGCGGGGTCGCGCCGCGCCAGGCGCCGTGGGCCAACGCCAGGTATTCGCGCCGCACCTCGCGGGCGGCGATCTGGCGCACCAGGGCGTCCATGGCCGCGCGGCTGCGCGCCACCAGCATCAGGCCGCTGGTGTCCTTGTCCAGCCGGTGCACGATGCCGGCACGCGGCAGCGCCGCGGCCCGCGCGTCGCGCGCCAGCAGGCCGTTCAGCAGCGTGCCGCTCCAGTTCCCAGGCGCCGGGTGCACCACCAGGCCGGCCGGTTTGTCGATCACCAGCAGGTGCTCGTCCTCGTGCACCACCGACAGCGGCATGGGCTGGGGCACGAAGGCCTGCGACTGCGGCGTGGGCCGCAGCTCCACCTGCACCGCGTCGCCCGCCCTGACGCGCGCCGCCGCCTTGCCCGCCGCGGCGCCACCCAGCCGCACCAGCCCTGCATCCAGCAGCTGACGCAGGTAGCTGCGCGAGAACTCGGGCACCAGGGCAGCCAGCGCGCGGTCCAGCCGCTCGCCGTGCAGCCCGGGCGTCACGGCGCAAGTGCGCAGCTCGGCCTCGTCGCCGGTGTCGGGGGCGTCGTCCTCGCCGGCTTCCGCGGGTGGCGGCAAGGGGGGCGCCGATATAATCTTTTTGGTCTGAATCAAGTGCAGATCAAGAGGCCAAGGCCGTGAATTCCTACTTCCGATTATCGGCATCCGCCGGCGCGGCACTGGCTGCGGCAATGATGCTGGCGGCCTGTTCCTCCAAGCCGGTGGACAAGACCGCGGGCTGGAGCCCCAACCGCATCTACGCCGAAGCCAAGGACGAGATGGGCTCCGGCGGCTACGACAAGGCGGTGCCCCTGTTCGAAACGCTGGAAGGCCGCGCCGCAGGCACGCCGCTGGCGCAGCAGGCGCAGCTCGACAAGGCGTACTCCCAGTACAAGGATGGCCAGAAGGCCGAGGCGGTCGCCACGCTCGACCGCTTCCTGCGCCTGCATCCGGCCAGCCCGGCGGTCGATTACGCGCTCTACATGAAGGGCGTGATCAACTTCAACGACGAGCTGGGGCTGTTTTCGTTCCTGTCGCGCCAGGACCTGTCGGAGCGCGACCAGCGCGCCGCCAAGGAGGCGTTCGAATCCTTCAAGGAACTGGTCACCCGCTTCCCGGATTCGCGCTACACGCCGGACGCCCGCGCCCGCATGCGCTACACGGTCAACGCCCTGGCGCAGTACGAAGTGCACGTGGCGCGCTACTACTACAACCGCGGCGCCTACGTGGCCGCCGTCAACCGCGCGCAGCAGGCCATCGCCGACTACCGCGATGCCCCGGCCCTGGAAGAAGCGCTCTACATCCTGATGAAGAGCTACGACAAGCTGGGCATGAACGAGCTGCGCGACGACACCGAGCGCGTGCTGACCCAGAACTACCCCAACTCCGAGTTCATGGCGCGCGGCTTCAGGCGCAAGGACACGCCCTGGTGGCAGATCTGGTGAGGCTGTGAGCCGCGCCTGACGCTGTCACCTCACCACCAAGAGCTACCATTTCTGTAGCTGCCTGCGCCCGTCACAAAAGGGCCAGAGCCCGATTTCATTCATAAACCTCGGTTTCCGAGGCGATGTCGCCCGCCAGCCGGGTCAGTGCCGCTTCGAAGGCTGCCGCGTCGGGTAGCCGGCGCATCGGCGGCAGCGCGGCCAGCAGGCGCCGGCCATAGGACATGCCGGTGAGACGCGTGTCGCACACCACCAGCAGGCCGGTGTCGGTCTCGCGGCGGATCAGCCGGCCGGCGCCCTGCTTGAGCGCCACCGCGGCCTCGGGCACGGAGTAGTCGGCGAAGCCGCTGCGGCCTTCGGCCTCGA
>ERZ795053.85-NODE-85-length-106511-cov-19.752799_pt1 | contig 106511 bp, 86 predicted proteins | sample MGYA00375137_ERZ795053 | MGnify/ENA primary metagenome ERZ795053 (study PRJEB30182, sample SAMN05720284) | activated sludge metagenome | isolation source: Anaerobic digester | place: Hong Kong | collected 2014-12-17 ... | reverse complement strand
ACACCGCCGGCTACGTGGGCACCCCGTCGGACTGCTACGCCTGCCACCAGACCGACTTCGAGGGCGCCGACGACCCCGACCACGTGGCCTCCGACTTCCCCGTGGACTGCACCGTCTGCCACACCACCAACGCCTGGGAGCCGGCCGACTTCGACCACGCCGCCACCCAGTTCCCGTTGACCGGCGCCCACGTGACCACGGACTGCGCCTCCTGCCACACCGCCGGCTACGTGGGCACCCCGTCGGACTGCTACGCCTGCCACCAGACCGATTACGAGGGCGCCGATCCCGACCACGGCGCCGCCGGCTTCCCCGTGGACTGCGTGGCCTGCCACGGCACCACGGCCTGGGAGCCCGCCGACTGGGATCACGACACCCTGTTCCCCATCTACTCCGGCAGGCACCGCAACGAGTGGGACGCCTGCGTGGACTGCCACGTCACGCCCACCGACTACCAGATCTTCGAATGCATCTTCTGCCACGAGCACTCGCGGTCCGAGACGGACAGCCACCACCCGCTGGACGAGGTGCCGGATTATCAGTACCTCAGCACCGCCTGCTTCGAGTGCCACCCGCGCGGAGAGGAGGACTAGCCGTGCGTCTCCACCTCCTGCTGCTGCTCGGCCTGCTCGCCGCCGTCCCCGCGGGCGCCGCGCCGCGCTCCTGCCGCGTGCGCTACGTCTCGGCCGACCACGTGTACCTGGACGCCGGCCGTGCGGAGGGGCTGCGCGAAGGCCTGGCCGTCACGGTGCGGCGGGACGGACGCGACCTCGTGACCCTCACGGTGGCCTTCGCCGCCGAGCACTCCGCCTCCTGCGTCCTGCCGGCCGGTGCGGACGCCCCCGCCGCCGGCGACGAGGTGCGTTTCGACGCGGCCGCGGATGCGCCCGAACCCGTCCCCGCGCCCCAGGCCGCGCCGCCGCCGACCCGCACCCGCGCCGTAGAACAGCGCTCGCGCACGGCGGAGCCGACGCGCGATCCCCTGCGCCTGGCGGGCTCCGTCGCCTTCCAGTGGGATCACATCGACGACACCTCGGAAGCCGACCTGGACTTCGATCAGCCCGGGCTGCGGATCAACCTGCGCCTGCAGGGCCTGGCCGCCGGCTGGACCGCGCGCCTGCGCGGCTCCCTGCGCCACGACCGCCGTTCCAGCGCCTTCGGCGACGTGCCGCGGGAGGAGTGGCAGCGCCGGCTCTGGGAGGCGTCGTTCGCAAACCTGGGCAGCGCGGACGCCTGGCAGTTCGCCGTGGGCCGGGTGGGCTCCCGCGCCACCGCGGCGGTGGGCCCGTTCGACGGCGCGTTGGTGAACCGCCGCCTGAACGGCGCCTGGCGCCTGGGCCTGTTCAGCGGCCTGGTCCCGGACCGCGCCGAGGCCGGCTGGGCCGACGACCGCCTCAGCGGCGTGGTGGCCTCCCTGGAGACCGGCACCCGCCGCGACGGCCGGCTGGACCTGTCCATCGCCGGCGTCACCCGGCGGCGCGCCGGCGAGGTGGACCGCGACTACCTGGCCCTGGCCGGCACCTGGTCGCGGGACCGCCTGAGCCTCACGCAGTCGGCCCAGATCGACTGGAACCGCGGCTGGCGCGGCGACGCCGGCGGCTCCACCCTGGCCCTGAGCAACGTGCTGCTGGCCGCCCGCTACCGGCCCGACGACCGCTGGCGCCTCTCGCTGTCCCTGGATCGGCGCGAGATGGTGCGCACCTGGACCACCCGCTCCCTGCCCGACAGCCTGTTCGCCGACTCCGCCCGCCGCGGCCTGCGCGCCGGCGTGACCTGGCGCTCGGGGCGGGCATCGCTGGGCGTGGACGGCGGCCTGCGCCGCGACGACCGCCTGGACGCCACCACCACGTCCTACGGCCTGCACGGCGACCTGCGCGACTGGCCCGCCCGCGGCCTGGGCGTGGGCGCCGACCTGCGCGGCTTCGACGGCCCCCGGGCCACCGGCAGCACGCCGTCGCTGACCCTCTCGCACCGCACCCGCGCCGGCCACGCCACCCGCGTGCGCGCGGGCCTGCGCCGCTACGAGCTCACGGGCTTCGACCGCACGGCCACCGGCCGCTGGCTGTCCCTGACCCACGACCGCACCCTGGGACGCGCCTGGTCCGTGGCGGCGGAGGCCCGCTGGGACGGCGGCGACGACGCCGTGGGCCGCCGCTGGTTCCTGGAACTGCGCCGCCGCATCTGACCGAAGGAGACCCCGTGGAGACCCTGCTGATCTGGGGCGTCGTGCTCCTGCTGGCCGGCCTGGGCGTCGGCCTCTACGCCGTCCGCTTCCAGCGCCAGCGCCGCGACGACGCCGCCCGCCTGGCCAGCACCCGCGAGCTGGGCATGGACAAGGCGTCGGGCCAGTACCCGCTGATCGACGCCGGCGCCTGCATCGGCTGCGGCACCTGCGTGGCGGCCTGCCCGGAGGGCGACGTGCTGGGCATCGTCAGCGGCAAGGCCGTGGTCATCAACGGCGCCCGCTGCATCGGCCACGGGCGCTGCGCGGAGGCCTGCCCCGTGGGCGCCATCCAGGTGGGCCTGGGCGACATCACCAAGCGCGACGACATCCCCCTTCTGGACGAGGACGGCCAGACCAGCGTGCCCGGGCTCTACATCGCCGGCGAGCTGAGCGGCTTCGCGCTGATCAACAACGCCGTGGCCGGCGGCCGCCGCGCGGCCGAGGCCGTGGCCCGCGACCTGCCCCCCATGCGCGGCGACGGCTGCGACCTCCTGGTGGTGGGCGCCGGACCCGCCGGCCTGAGCGCGGCGCTGCGCGCCGGCGAGCTCGGCCTGAGCTGCAGCGTGCTGGATCAGCAGGCGCCCGGCGGCACCATCCTCCAGTATCCCCGGCGCAAGCTGGTCATGGTGCAGCCCGTGGAGATCCCCACCCTGGGCCGCCTGCCCAAGCACGAGTACACCAAGGAGGAGCTGCTGGAGATCTGGCTGGGCCTCCACCGCGACCACGACCTGGACGTCCACACCAACCACCGCGTGACCGGCATCGTGGGCCGCCGCGACGACTTCCAGGTGATCACCGCGGAGAAGACCTTCCGCGCCCGCCGCGTGCTGTTGGCCCTGGGCCGCCGCGGCACGCCCCGCCGCCTCAACGTGCCGGGCGAGGACCTGGGCAAGGTGGCCTACAAGCTCATCGACGCCGCCGCCTACGCCGGCCGCCGCGTGCTCGTGGTGGGCGGCGGCGACTCCGCCGTGGAGGCCGCCATGGGCCTCGCCGGCCAGAAGGACTGCACCGTCACCCTCTCCTACCGCAAGCCGGAGCTGCTGCGCATCAAGCAGCGCAACGCCGAACGCATCGCGCCGCTGATCGAGAGCGGCGCCGTGGATTTCCGCGGCGGCAGCACCGTGCGCAGCATCGAGCCCGAGCGCGCGGTGCTGGACACCCCCGACGGCCCGCTGCTGCTGCCCAACGACGACGTCTTCATCCTGGCGGGCGGCATCCCGCCCTTCGGGCTGCTGCGCGAGCTGGGCGTGGCGTTCGGCGGCGACCAGGCCGACGTGCAGGACGTGGCGGAGCATCAGGCCTCGTGATCCGTCCCGAGGCTTGCACACCCATCGCACACCCGATAGATTGGCCTCACCTCACCCGCCTGAATCGTGACCTGTTTCGCCCTCAACCCTCAAGGGAGCGACATCATGCTCGAGCGCAAGCCGGCATCCCGGTTTCCCTCGCTCACGGACCGGTTCGTGACCTACGCCAAGATCAACACCCAGGCCGACGAGACCAGCGACACCTACCCCTCGTCCGCCTGTCAGCTGGACCTGGCCCGCCTGCTCGTGGACGAGCTGAAGGCCCTGGGCCTGTCCAACGCCGAGCTCGACGAGCACGGATACGTGACCGCCACCCTCCCGGCCAACGATCCGGCCCTGGCGAAGGTGCCGGCCATCGCCTTCATCTCGCACATGGACACGTACCCCGAGGTGTCGGGCAAGAACGTGCAGCCCGTGTTCCACGAGAACTACCAGGGCGGCGACATCCCGCTGCCCAGGAACGGGGTGGTGATCCCCGCCCATGAGAACCCGTACCTGCAGCAGTGCCTGGGCGAGACCATCATCACCGCCGACGGCACCACCCTGCTGGGCGCCGACGACAAGGCCGGCATCGCGGAGATCATGGAGGCGCTCACGCGCATGGTGGAGAACCCGGACTTCAAGCACGGCCCGGTGAAGGTGGCCTTCACGCCGGACGAGGAGATCGGCAAGGGCGTGCTGCATTTCGATGTGAAGAAGTTCGGCGCGACGGTGGCCTACACCATGGACGGCGGCCAGCGCGGCGAGATCGAGAACGAGACCTTCTGCGCCGACAGCGCCATCGTGGTCTTCACCGGCCGCGACATCCATCCCGGCTACGCCAAGGACAAGATGATCAGCTCCGTGCGCGTGGCGGCGGACTTCATCGCGCTGCTGCCCCACGACATGGCCCCCGAGACCACCGAGGGCAAGCAGGGCTACGTGCACCCCATCACCATGGAGGGCAACACCAGCAGCACCAGCATCCACGTGCTGATCCGCGACTTCGACGAGGAGGGCCTGGCCCCCAAGGCCAAGCTCATCGAGGAGCTGGCGGAGAAGGCGTGCACCAACTGGCCCGGCAGCTCGGTGGAGATCGAGATCAAGCAGTACTACCGCAACATGAAGTACGACCTGGAGAAGGAGCCCCGCGCCGTGGCGTACGCCATGGAGGGGATCCGCCGCACCGGCCTCACGCCGCACCTGGGTTCCATCCGCGGCGGCACCGACGGCTCCAACCTCTCGGCCCGCGGCCTGCCCACGCCCAACATCTTCACGGGCGAGCAGAGCTTCCACTCGTTCACGGAATGGGTCTGCGTGAAGGACATGGAGCTGGCCACCCAGAGCATCCTGCAGACCATCGCGGTGTGGGCGGAGAAGGAGGGTTGACCCTTCCCTCGTCCTGCGCCCGGGGCCCGGCCGACAAGGTCGGGCCTCTTTTTTTTTAGTTGTGCCGCTGAAATTGTGCCTGGGCCCGATTGAGCCCGCCTCGACCTCGTAACTTCAATGTTCTCAACAGCTGATGTTCCGGAAAGCGGCCCAAAAGGACTCGGGCACAATTTCCGTGGCACAAGGTTTTTCATGCGGGCGCAACCGGGTAGGGGCTGGACCGTAGGACATCATTGTGATATCATTCCGCTATCGTTGTGAAGTCAGAAGCCTGCGGGCTTCGCAACACCCCAGGAGGGTCCCAATGCACAAGGAAAAGACGATCAAGGCCACGTCCGGCTGGCTCATGCTCCCCCTGCTCCTCGTCTTCTTCGCCGCGTCGATCTGGGTGTTCATCATGGGCGTACCGGCCAAGGATCCCATGCGGATCGCAGGCGGCTGCCTGGGCTTCGTCGTCTCTCTCACGCTCATGGCCGGATTCTTCATCGTGAACCCCAAGGAGGCCGCGGCGCTGCTGCTCTTCGGCGACTACAAGGGTTCCGTGAAGGCCAACGGCTTCTTCTGGACCAACCCCTTCATGACCAAGCAGAAGATCTCGCTGCGCGCCCGCAACCTGAACGGCGAGAAGATCAAGGTGAACGACTCCACGGGCAATCCCATCGAGATCGCCACGGTGGTGGTCTGGGAGGTGGTGGACACCGCCGAGGCCCTCTTCGAGGTGGACGACTACCGCGAGTACGTGGAGACCCAGAGCGAGGCCGCCGTGCGCCACCTGGCCAGCACCCACCCCTACGACGGCCCCGACGACGTGCTCACCCTGCGCGGCACCACGGAGGAGATCAACGAGCGCCTGGAGCGCGAGCTGCAGGAGCGGTTGAACCGGGCCGGCGTGAACGTGATCGAGGCGCGGCTGAGCCATCTGGCCTACGCGTCGGAGATCGCCGGCGCCATGCTGCAGCGCCAGCAGGCCGCCGCGGTGGTGGCCGCGCGCCAGCAGATCGTCGAAGGCGCCGTGGGCATGGTGGAGCTGGCCCTGGACGAGCTGGCCCAGAAGGGCGTGGTGCACCTGGACGACGAGCGCAAGGCCGCCATGGTCTCCAACCTCATGGTGGTGCTCTGCAGCGACCACGCGGCCACGCCGGTGGTGAACGCGGGCACCCTGTACCAGTAGGAGGGGCGGGATGACGCCGATCTACGAACGCACCGTGGTGGGGACCTGGCTGCTGGCGTTCCTCGCGCTGATGACCCTGACGACGACCCTGATCATGGCGCTGGGCGAGGACGACCCCATCTGGTGGCTGCCCGCGGTGTGGGCGGCGGTGTTCCTCTGGCTGGCCGTGCTGAGGATCCGCGTGGACACGGAAGCCCTGCGGATCCGCTTCTGGACGGGCGTGCCGCGGCGGACCATTCCCCTGGCCGCCATCGACGCGTACCGCGTCACCCGCTCCAAGCGGGAGACCCACCTGGGTCTGGCCCTCAAGCCCGGCGACGGCAAGTACGTGATCGCCGGCCCGAGCGCGGTGAACATCCTGCTGCGCGACGGCCGCACGGTCCTCATCGGCACCCCCGATCCCGAAGCCCTGGTCAAGGCCCTGGACCGCGCCCGCAAGCACTCGCCCGGGAAGGAGTGACCATCGTGCCCCCGCGCAAGTCCTTCCCCCTTCGGCTCAGTCCGGAGCTCTACGAGGAGCTCCGGCGCTGGGCCGAGCAGGAGCTGCGCAGCGTCAATGCGCAGATGGAGTTCATCCTGCAGGAGGCCGTCAAGCGGCGGCGGGGGAAGACGGAGGAGACGGACGACGACGAGTCGTGACCGAGAGGTCCTGACGATGCGAGCCTCGGGAACGTCCTCACCCTTCGGGCTGCGGATTGTTCCCGAGGCTCGCATCGTCAGGACCTCTCGGGCGCGATTCGGTGCGTCGTTCGGCTCCTTCGGCTTTCCCCGGCGTCGTGGGTTGGTGCAGGATGAGGCTCCATGGGGTCAGAAGTCGTAGGTGATGCCGTTGGCTTCGCCCTCGAGGCCGTAGGAGATGGCGAGGGCGGAGTCGGTGGCGAGGGGTTCGAGGCGGTCGCGGTAGGGGGTCAGGCTGGACTCGGTGGCGGCGGGGAGGCCGCGGGACCAGGGGACGTAGTGGAGGTCGGCGTCCAGGGCGTCGAGCTCGGAGTCCAGGGCGGGGACCAGGACGTTGGGGTCGCCGGCGGCGAGGGCGGCCTCGCGCTGGCGCTCCAGGAGGCCGCGGAGGACCTCGCGGAGCAGGCGGGTGCGCTCGTGGTTGGGGTCCTTGCCCAGCTCGGCGCGCAGGGGGCGTCCCAGCCAGCCGTGGGTGACGAGCTCCGTGAGGTAGGTGTACTCGCCCAGGCCCATGCCGTGCTCCAGCAGGGCCGTGTCGCGGGCCTCCAGGAGGCGGCCCATGGCGTCGCCCAGCGAGCGCACGCCCTTGACGGCGCGGAGGATCTTGCCGGGGGTGGCGCCGTCGCCCTCCTCCAGGTCGCGGAGGATCCGGGCGCGGGTCTCGAGGCTGTCGGCGGCGGGCTTCACGTCGGCCTGGACCCGCAGGTAGGTCTCCAGCCGCTCCGCGGGGATCACGCCGTCGGCGGGCGGGACGTAGTCGGCCACGCTGCCGTGCTCTTCCAGGAGCCGGGCCTGCAGGTCCGCCACGGACTCGAAGCGGTCGAACGAATCCTTCACCTCGCGGAAGACGAGCGCGCCCACCACCGCCGCCACCACCAGGGTGAGCAGGCAGCCGGCGCCGCAGCCGGTGAGCAGGTTCCTGACGTTCATGGGGCCTCCTCGGGGGTCAGTCCGTATTCGCGGATCTTGCGCCACAGGGTGGTGCGGTCGATGCCCAGCTCCCGCGCCGTGCGCGAGCGGTGCCAGTGGTTGCGGGCCAGGGCGGCGCGCAGGCGGTCGCGCTCGGCGTCGGAATGGAGGGGCACGTCGGCCAGACGGCGGAGGCCGTCGGCGCCGGACACCTCCGGCGGCAGATGCTCGGGCCGGATGGGACCGCCCCGCGACAGCACCGCCGCGTGCTCCACGGCGTGCTCCAGCTCGCGCACGTTGCCGGGCCAGCGGTGGGCCAGCAGGCGGTCCAGGGCGGCGTCGGTCCAGGCGTCGGGCGCGCGGCCGTGGCGCTCCAGGAAATGGGCGGCCAGGTCCGCCACGTCGCCCGGACGCTCGCGCAGAGGCGGCACCTCCAGGGTCACGCCGCGGATGCGGTAGTAGAAGTCCTCGCGGATGCGGCCGGCGGCCATGAGCGCCTCCAGGTCGCGGTTGGTGGCCGCCACCACACGCACGTCCACGGCGGTGGGCGCGCTCTCCCCCACCCTCTCCACGGTGCGCTCCTGCAGCACGCGCAGGAGCTTGACCTGCACCACGGGGCTCACGTCGCCGATCTCGTCCAGGAAGATGGTGCCGCCGTCGGCTTCTTCGAAGCGGCCGCGCCGGCTGCTCACCGCGCCGGTGAAGGCGCCCTTCACGTGGCCGAAGAGCTCGCTCTCCAGCAGCGTCTCGCTCAGGGCGGAGCAGTTCACCGCCACGAACGGGCCCGCGGCGCGGCGGCTCTCCGCATGCACGGCGCGGGCCACCAGCTCCTTGCCGGTGCCGCTCTCGCCGCGGATGAGCACGGTGGCGTCGGTGGGCGCCACGCTCTGGATGAGGCGGTAGAGGTCGCGCATGCGGCGGTCGCGGCCCACCATGCCGGCGAAGCCGTCGCGCGGAGCGGCCGCCTTGCGCAGGGTGGTCACCTCGGTCACGTCGGACAGGATCATGGCCACGCCGCGCACGGCCGCGGCGGCGTCCTGCAGGGGGACCGTGCGCAGCACCACCTGGCCCGGACGGCCGCCGGCCAGGCGCACCTCCGTCTGGTAGTCCAGGATGCCGCGGCCGGTGGCCAGGGTCTCCTCCAGGCAGTCCACCGGGCAGGCGCCCTCGCCGAAAAGCGCGCAGACCGGCGTGCCCAGCGATTCGCCCACGAAGCGGCCGAAGAGCCGCCGCGCGGCCGCGTTGACCGCCGCCACGGTCAGGTGGGCGTCCACGGCGATCACGGCCTCGTCCAGGGCGTCGAGCACCGCGGCGAGGGCGTCGGGATCCAGGGCGGCCAGGCTGTTGGGCAGGGTCACGGCGAAACCTCGCGTTGCACGCAACATTCTTGTTTCAACGTTTCTGTAGCATACCACGATTCCTCGCCGCCCGCAAGCCGCCGTCGAATCGATCATTCCATTGCAATGATTGAAGATACAAATGATCTCAGCCTTGTTGCGGGACTGGCACGACCGCTGCAATACGGGCCGCAGCCTGCAACCGGGCCACGGCCCGTGACACCCAAGAGGGAGAGTGACCCATGAGCGACGCGATCAAGGTGGAGAGCAACACGTTCCAGAGCGAGGTCCTGGACAGCGACGTGCCCGTGCTGGTGGACTTCTGGGCCCCCTGGTGCGGCCCCTGCAAGATGCTCACGCCCACCATCGAGGCCCTGGCCGGCGAGTACGCGGGCAAGGCCAAGGTGGTCAAGATCAACGTGGACGACAACCAGCAGCTCGCCGCCCAGTTCGGCATCCGCGGCATCCCCACGGTGATGGTGTTCAAGGGCGGCCAGGCCGTCAGCACCATGGTGGGCCTGCAGCCCAAGGAGCAGCTGGCCGCCGCGCTGGACGACGCCCTGTAGACCGTCGGCACGGTTCCCCCGCAACGCGGCTCCCCGGACAGGTGGCGTCCGGGGAGCCGCGTTTCCTTGCGGGTCGAGACGGGTCATGGCATCATGGGCCGATCCGCGCACGCCACCCGCCCCGGAAGGACCGTGATGGGACTGATCGACAAGGTGAAAGGCCTGCTCCACCGCGAGGGCAAGCTCAACAACGTGGTCTTCATCGTCTTCGACAGCTGCCGCTGGGACGCCTACAAGGCCGCCCGCACGCCCAACCTGGACCGCATCGGCCTGGCCGAACCGCGCTACAGCTACGCCAGCTGGACCAGCCCCAGCCACTTCACCTTCCTCATGGGCATGGTGCCGCACACCAGCCCCAAGGGCGTGTTCGCCAGCAACGTGTACCGCGACGAGTTCGCCCAGTGGAGCACGCGCCTGAACCTGCCGGACGTGGAGTTCGGCAAGTTCGTGCCCCAGCTCTCGCTGCCCCACTTCCTGAAGGCCGCGGGCTACTGGACCGAGGGCTGGGTGAGCCTGCCCGTGCTCAACCCCATGACCAGCATGAGCCAGCATTTCGACCGCTACGAGCTGGCGCCCAGCCACAACGACATCTCGCAGATCTTCAGCAAGCTGCAGTTCCGCGACGACAAGCCGTCGTTCTTCTTCATCAACACGGGCGAGACCCACTACCCCTACATCCTGCCCGGCGAGAGCGCGGACGACCTCCCCCACATCTCCGGCGTGCACGGCGTCTTCAAGCACCTGGACGATTTCCTGAAGAACCCCGGCGAGTTCGTGAAGGACCGCCGCGAGGACGAGTTCTTCACCCCGGAGCAGTTCCGCGCCTTCTACGACAAGCAGGTGGTCTGCGTGGAGCACCTGGACCGGGAGGTGGGCAGATTCCTGGAGCGCTGCCCGGCCAACACCCACTTCATGATCATGTCCGACCACGGCGAGCTGTTCGGCGAGGACGGCTACTTCGGGCACGGCCCCATCTTCCACGAGAAGGTCTTCCAGGTGTTCTACCTGGAGGGCCGCCGCCCCTGATCGGAAGGACCCATCGCCCATGCGACGCCTCGGCGCCCTGACCCTCCTGCTCCTGCTGCTCGGACCCGCGTCCGGCTGCGGCGGCGGCGGCGGGCGGGACGACGGGCGCCTGCACGTGGTGGCCACCACCGGCCAGGTGGGCGAGCTGGCGCGCCTGGTGGGCGGCGACCTGGTGCGCGTGACCGTGCTCATGGGCCCCGGCGTGGATCCCCATCTCTACAAGGCCACCTTCGGCGACGTGGAGCGCCTGCGCTCGGCGGACCTGGTGGCCGTGAGCGGCCTCCATCTGGAAGCCAAGATGGGCGAGGTGCTCACGCGCGTGGGCGAGCACCTGCCGTCGGTGGCGGTGGCCGAGGCCGTCCCGCCCGCGCGGCTGCTGGCGCCTCCCGGCTCGGACGGCGCCCACGATCCCCACGTGTGGTTCGACGTGGCGCTCTGGAGCCTGGCCGGCGACGCCCTGCGCGACGCCCTGATCCGCGTGGACCCCGAGCACGCCGCCGCCTACCGCGCCAACGCCGACGCCGCCCGCGCGGAGCTGGCCGCCCTGGACGTGTGGTGCCGCGACACCCTGGCCACCATCCCGCCCGCCCAGCGCGTGCTCATCACCGCCCACGACGCCTTCGCCTACCTGGGCCACGCCTACGGCCTGGAGGTGCGCGGCCTGCAGGGCATCAGCACCGCCACCGAGGCCGGCACCGGCGACGTGCAGGGCCTGGCCGCCTTCATCGCCGAGCGGCGCATCCCCGCCATCTTCGTGGAGACGTCCGTGTCGCGCCGGGCCATCGACGCCGTGCGCGCCGCGGTGCGCGCCCGCGGCTTCGACGTGGCCTTGGGCGGCACCCTGTTCAGCGACGCCCTGGGCGACCCGGGCACCCCCGCCGGCACCTACGAAGGCACCGTGCGGCACAACGTGAGGACCATCGCCGAAGCCCTCGGCGGAAAGGCGGCGCCGTGAACGCTCCAGCCGACGCCTGCGCCGTGCAGGTCACCGACCTGACCGTGGCCTACCACGAGCGCCCCGTGCTCTGGGACATCGACCTGGACGTGCCCGCGGGCAAGCTCATGGCCGTGCTGGGCCCCAACGGCGCCGGCAAGACCACGCTGATCAAGGCCATCCTGGGCCTGGTGCCCACCGCCGCCGGCGACGTGCGCATCCACGGCGGCGCCTACGCGGAGAACCGCCGGCTGGTGGGCTACGTGCCCCAGCGCGGCAGCGTGGACTGGGACTTCCCCACCACCGTGCTGGACGTGGTGATGATGGGCCGCTACGGCGCCCTGGGCTGGTTCCGCCGCCCCGGCCGCCGCGAGCGCGAGCAGGCCCTGGCCGCCCTGGAGAAGGTGGGCATGGCCGACTTCCGCGACCGCCAGATCAGCCAGCTCTCCGGCGGCCAGCAGCAGCGCGTGTTCCTGGCGCGGGCCCTGGTGCAGGACGCCCGCGTGTACTTCATGGACGAGCCGTTCCAGGGCGTGGACGCGCGCACGGAGCGCGCCATCATCGACCTGCTGAAGGAGCTGCGCGAGAAGGGCCGCACCGTGCTGGTGGTGCACCACGACCTGCAGACCGTGGCCGAGTACTTCGACTGGGTGCTGCTGCTGAACGTGCGGCGCATCGCCTGCGGCCCGGTGGAGACCACCTTCACCGACGAGAACCTGCGCCTGGCCTACGGCGGCCGCGTGGAGTTCCTGCAGCGCAAGGCCCCGGCCGACCCCGCGCCGGACGACGGCCGCACGCCCGGCTTCGGGTTCCAGGGCAGGATCCGGCCGTGACCCTGCTGGCGGAACTGGTCACCGACTACACCCTGCGCACCGTGAGCCTGGGCTCCGCGGCCCTGGGCGCCGTGGCGGGCATGCTGGGCGCCTTCGCGGTGCTGCGCCGCCAGAGCCTGCTGGGCGACGCCGTGAGCCACGCCGCGCTGCCGGGCATCGTGCTGGCCTTCGTGGTCACCGGCGCCAAGACGCCCCTGGCCCTGGTGGTGGGCGCGGCGCTGGCGGGCTGGGCGGCGGCGCTGCTGGTCATGCTGGTGGTGCGCACCACGCGCATCAAGATCGACACGGCCCTGGGCCTGGTGCTGTCGGTGTTCTTCGGGCTGGGCCTGCTGCTGCTGTCCGTGGTGCAGCGCCACGCGGGCGCGGCGCAGGCGGGGCTGGACTCCTTCCTCTTCGGCCAGGCGGCCGCCCTGGTGGGCGACGACCTGCGCACCATGGCCGTGCTGGGCGCCGTGGTGGTGGCAGGGCTGCTGCTGCTGTGGAAAGAGTTCAAGCTGCTGAGCTTCGACCCGGGCTTCGCCGGCGCCCTGGGGCTGCCGGTGCGCGGGCTGGACGTGGCGCTGACCACGCTGCTGGTGGTGGCCATCGTCATCGGCCTGCAGACGGTGGGCGTGGTGCTGATGAGCGCGGTGATCGTGGCGCCGGCGGCGGCGGCGCGGCAGTGGACCGACCGGCTGGGCCGGCTGGTGCTGCTGGCGGGCGCCTTCGGGGCCGCCAGCGGACTGATCGGCGCGCTGGTCTCCAGCAGCGTGGAGCGGCTGCCCACCGGCCCCACCATCGTGCTCACGCTCACGCTGCTCACGCTGGCCTCGCTGCTCTTCGCGCCGCGCCGAGGCCTGCTGGCCGCGCGCGTGCGGCGGCTGCGGCAGCGGCGGCGCGTGGCCGTGGACTCCGTGCTGGCCGACCTCTACCGCCTGGCCTCCCAGCACGACGACCCCACCCGCGCGCCCCACGCCCCCGACGTGCTGCGCGCCATGCGCGACGGCGCCGGCACCGGCCGCGGCCTCGAGCTCCTGGCCGAGCGCGGCCTGGCCGCCCGCGAGGCCGACGGCCGCTGGTCCCTGACTCCCGCGGGCGTGGACGCGGGCCGCCGCCTGCTGGACGGCGACGCGGAGGCGGGCGCATGAGCGGCGCGCTGTGGGAGATCCTGGCCATCGCCGTGCTGGCGTCCGTGGCCTGCGCCCTGGTGGGCGTGTTCCTGGTGCTGCGGCGCCTGGCCATGCTCAGCGACGCCATCAGCCACGCCATCCTGCCCGGCATCGTGCTGGCCTACTTCGCCACGAAGGATCTGAACTCCCCCTGGCTGGTGCTGGCCGCCGCGGCCACCGGCGTGCTCACCGTGGGTGCGGTGGAGGCCCTGGCGCGCACCCGGCGGCTCAAGGAGGACGCCGCCATGGGCATCGTCTTCCCTGCGCTGTTCTCCCTGGGCGTGGTGCTGATCACGCGCTTCGCGGGCCACGTGCACCTGGACGTGGATTCGGTGCTGCTGGGCGAGCTGGCCTTCGCCCCCTTCGACCGCATGATCCTGGGCGGCCACGACGTGGGCGCGCGCGGCCTCTGGCTCATGGGCGGCGTGGCGCTGCTCAACGCCTCAGCCATCGCGGCGTTCTACAAGGAGCTGAAGCTGGCCACTTTCGACGCCGGCCTGGCCGCGAGCCTGGGGTTGGCCCCGGCCGTGATCCACTACGGGCTGATGGGCCTGGTGTCGGTGACGGCGGTGAGCGCCTTCGACGCGGTGGGGCTGGTACTGGTGGTGGCCCTGATGATCGGCCCGGCCGCCGCGGCGTCGCTGCTGACGGACCGGCTGGCGGTCATGCTGCTGCTGGCCGCCGGCCTGGGCGCCGTGTCGGCGGCGGGCGGGTTCGTCCTGGCCTGGGCCCTGGACGCCTCCATCGCCGGCGCCATGGCCGTGGGCGTGGGCGTCATGTTCGCGCTGGTCTTCCTGGCCGCACCGCGCCGCGGCCTGCTGGCCACCCTGCTGCGCCGGCGGCGGCAGCGCCTGGAGTTCGCCGCGGTCATGCTCGCCATCCACCTGGCCCAGCACGAGGGCACCGCCGACGAGGACGAGGAGTCGCGGGTGGAGCACCTGCAGGGCAGCCACGTGGGCTGGACGCCGCGCTTCACGGCGCGGGTGGTGGATTTCGCCCTGGATCGGGAGTGGATCGGCCGCGACGGGGGCCGCCTCCACCTGACCGAAGCGGGCCGCAACGAAGCCGGCCGAGCCCTGAGCGGACTCGGCCGGCGGTTCGCCGCGGATCTGGGCGCGGGGATCTAGCGGAAGCTCCGCTTCAGGGTGCTCCAGGTCTCCACGTCGTTGGCCACGGGATCGGCGCAGCAGTCCAGGTCGGCGAACACGTAGTAGTTGCCCACCCAGCCGTACTCCGCCACGGGATCATGGTAGCCGGCGATGCCGTCGGTCTTCACGTACTGCTCGCAGGCCTCGGGCGTGGAGTCCACGGCCACGCCGGAGAAGATGCTCTGCGACGAGTCGAGGTAGTGGAAGGCGATGAAGTAGGCGTCGCCGGGGGTGAGGCAGGGGGAGCCGAAGGGGACGGACAAGTGGTACACGCCGTCCGACGGGAACCCGCTGAACCCCACCGCGTCGCTCAGGGCCAGGGGGCCGCCGGGCACCATGCAGCCGCTGCCGTCGTCCACGGCGGACCACAGCTCGGCCTGGGCCACGAAGATCGAGAACGCGTTGGCGGTGATGTACATGTCCACGTTGGCCACGGTGACGCCGGCCGCGCAGGCGCAGCCGTCGGCGGTGGGCTGGATGAGCTGGAAGTAGGTCTGGCCGCCGGTCCAGAAGTCCGTGTAGTAGCCCTGGTAGCCGGCGAACTCCACGCTGCCCACCTGGCAGGCGGAGCGCGCGGCGTCCAGCGCGCCGGACCGGTCGGGAGCGTACACGCCGCCGGGAGCGGCGGCGATGGCGGCGGTGCCGGCCAGGATCAGGAACAACGCGGTCGACAGGATCCTTTTGTTCATGGTTTTCCCCCTATCGCGGATGGCATGGATTCGCTTCCGGGTGCGGAAGGCTACGTATGGAAGGAACGGACATGGCCGGCCAGATTCAAGACGCCCCCCGCAATCTCTTGTACGCTTCCAGCGCCCGCTCGCGGGCCGCGCCGTGCTCCACCAGCGGCCGCGGATAGGTCCGGCCCAGCTCCACGCCCGCACCTTCGCGCTCGGCCCGCGACGCCTCCCACGGCGCGTGGATGGCCTTGTTCCCCAGGCCTGCCAGCTCCGGAAGCCAGCGGCGGAGGTAGGCGCCGTCGGGATCGAAGCGGCGGCTCTGCAGCATGGGGTTGAAGACGCGGAAGTAGGGGGCGGCGTCGGCGCCGCAGCCGGCGGTCCACTGCCAGCCGAAGCTGTTGTTGGCCAGGTCGGCGTCCACCAGCGTGTCCCAGAACCAGGCGGCGCCTTCCTGCCACGGCAGCAGCAGGTGCTTCACCAGGAACGAGGCGACCACCATGCGCACGCGGTTGTGCATCCAGCCCGTGGTCCAGAGCTCGCGCATGCCGGCGTCCACCAGCGGGTAGCCGGTCTCGCCGCGGCGCCAGGCGCGCAGGTGGGCGGGATCGCCGTCCCAGGGGAAGTCTTGGAATTCGCCGCGCAGGGGGTGCCGGTCCGTGTGCGGGAAGTGATGGAGCAGGTGATGGGCGAACTCGCGCCACACGAGCTGGCGCAGGAACGGGTCGGCGCCGTCGGCCCCGCGCAGGGCCGACCAGACGCGGGCCGGGCTGACCTCCCCCCAATGCAGGTGCGGGCTGAGGCGCGAGGTGGACGGCTCGGCGGGCCGATCGCGGCGGTCCGCGTAGGCGGCCACGGGGCCGGCGGCGAAGCGCTCCAGCAGGGCGCGGCCGCCGGCCTCGCCGGGCGTCCAGGCCTCCGCCATGCCCTGGCCCCAGAGGACACCGGGGTCCAGGTCCAGCGCGGCGAGGGGCAGGGACTCCGGCGCAACCGCGGGCGCGCGCAGGCGCGGCGGCGCCCCGCGGGGCTCCGCCGGCGACACGTCGCGCAGGAACGCCTTGTGATAGGGCGTGAACACCTGGTACGGGCCGCCCTGGCCCGTGGCCAGGGACCAGGGCTCGCAGAGCAGGGCGCCGGGGTGGGCCTTCACCGTCACGCCGGCGTCGCGCAGGGCGTCGGAGGTCTCGCGGTCGCGCTGGCGGGCGTCCGGCTCGTAGCGGCGGTTCCAGTGCACCGTGTCGGCGCCCGCGGCGGCGGCCAGCTCCGGCAGCACGCGGCGGGGATCGCCGCGGCGCAGAACCAGCGGTGCGCCCATGCGGCGCAGGTCCGCATCCAGGGCGGCCAGGGAGCGGTGCAGCCACCAGCGCGACGCGCCGCCCCACCGCCAGTCGCCCACGTCCTCCAATACGAAGACGGGCAGCACGGGGCGGTCCGTCGCGGCGGCGGCGAGCAGGGCGGCGTGGTCGTCCAGGCGCAGGTCCTGGCGGAACCAGAGCAGGACGGGGGCGGACTGGGACATGGGATCCTCCGGGCGCCGCGTCACACGTGGTTGCGCAGCATGAGCTCCTTGGGGTGCGGACGCAGGTAGACCTGGTCCCTCACGTAGGGCACGTCGTGCAGGTCGATGAGATGGCTGAGCAGGGTGACCGGCACGATCAGCGGCAGCAGGCCGCGGCCGTAGTCCTGGATCACGGCGTGCACGCGCGTGAGCTCCTCCGGTGACACCGGGCCGCGCAGATGGCCGGCGATGTGCTGCAGAACGTTCACGTGACGCCGCGTGGTGGCCTTGTGGGCCAGGCCCTCCATGTAGAGGGCCAGGTAGCGGTCGCGGAACTCGGCGGGCGGCAGGTCCGCGATGGCGGCCACCAGGCGTCCCAGCTCCTTGTAGTGCTTCTGGCTGTGGGCGAGCAGGAAGTACTTCTCGCGGCTGTGGAAGGCCACCACGTCGCCGCGCTTCCAGCGGCCGCGGAACACGGCCTTCACGCGGTGGAAGGCGAACACGCGCTCCAGGAAGTTCTCGCGCAGGGGGGCGTCGTGCAGGCGGCCCTCCTCCTCCACCGGCACCAGGGGGAACGCCCGCGTGAAGGCGGCGGCGAAGAGGCCGCGGCCCTGCTTCAGGGGCATCCCCGTGTCCTGCATCACCGGCACGCGGTGGACGCCGCAGCTCGGCGAGTTCTTCTTGAAGACGAAGCCGTCCAGGTCCAGGGGCGCCAGGTCGCGGCAGCGGCCGCGGGCCCAGGCGTTCATGGGCCCCGTCCAGTCCTTGCCGCTGCGCGAGGCCGTCATGCGCGGCGCGTCCACGTCGCCGTCCAGGCGGACCGTCTCGCGGGGGACGCCCATGCCCACCTCCGCTTCGGGGCACACGCGGACCAGCTCGAAATGGTCGGCGAGCACGTCGGTGAGGTAGCGGTCGTGCTTGTGGCCGCCGTCGTAGCGGACCTTCTCCCCCAGCAGGCAGGCGCTCACGCCCAGGCGCAGCACGGAATCGTTCACGGCGTCTCCTCGGATCGGGATTGCGGACGACGGGCCCAAGCTAGCACGGCCGCCGCGGCTGAGCCACCGACGGAACGGGGCCGCCCTTGCGGGCGGCCCCTCGCGATCCGCGTCCCCCGACGCGACTAGCGGTAGGTGCGCTTGGCCTGGCTCCACTTCCAGAGCTCGTTGGCCGTGATGGTGTGGCAGCTGCCGCAGGTCATGCCCTGGCCGTCCGCGGGCGCGGACAGGTGGGTGTTCCAGAGCGGGTTGGGGGTGTGGCACTCGGCGCACTTGCTGACGAAGGGGTTGTCCCCGGTGCTGCCGTGGCACTGGCTGCAGCTGATGCCGCCGCTGGTGTGCAGCTGGTGGGTGGCGCCGCTGAAGCCGTTGAAGCCGGTGTGGCACTGGTCGCAGTTGTTGCTGCCGGCGAAGCGGGTGTACGCCTGGGCGTCCTGCACCAGGGCGAAACCGACGGCCAGGGCCGCGGCGAGGGTCAAGGTCATGAGCTTGGTCTTCATGGATGCTCCTTCGATGTGGGTCGCGGGCACGTCCTTGCGACCCCATGAGCATAGCACCCCGGCGATCTCCTAGCAAGTTCCTGGTGTTTTGATATCGAAAAGCGATGCTCAAGTCCCGCCGGGCCGCGGCCGATGGTCCCAGACGTCCGGCGGCCGACGTCGTGCGAGGGCCCGGCCCGGGACCACCCGCGGACACGGACGGGGCCGTCCCTTCGGGGGCGGCCCCTACGTCTGCGGCGGGGAAGGATCGGACACCACGCGCACCGGGAAGGGATCGCCGGACGCCGCCGCGGTGAGGGTGCGCTGCGGGAAGGGGATCACGATGCCCGCCGCGGCGAACGCCGCCGCGATCTCCTGGTGGATGGAGTTGAGCAGGTCCAGGTAGTTCTCCCGCTTGCCCCACACGTTGTACTGGATGTCCAGGGACGACTCCCCGAAGCCGCGGAAGATGTACAGGGGCGCCGGCTCGTCCAGGCACAGGGGGTTGGCCTCCGCCGTCTCGCGCAGCACCCGCTGCACCAGCCCCAGGTCCGTGCCGTAGGCCACGCCCAGCTTCACGTCCACGCGGCGCAGGGGGAAGTGCGTGAGGTTGGTGATGCGCGACTTGATGACCGCCTCGTTGGGCACGCGCACGTAGAGGTTGTCGAAGGTGCGGATCTTCACGCTCATGAGATCCACGGAGAGGACCTCGCCGGTCACGTCGTCCACGCGGATCACGTCGCCCACCACGAAGGGCCGCTCCGCGATCAGGAACAGCCCGCTGATGAGGTTGGAGGCCGACGTCTGCGAGGCGAAGCCCAACGCCACCGTGAGGATTCCGGCCGCGCCCAGCAGCACGCTGAGCTGGAAACCGAGCTGGTGCAGCGAGCTGGCCACGAGCAGCCCGACGAGCGTGTAGAAGACCAGCCGGCGCGTGAGCATGGACTCCTGCCGGCTCCAGCGCGTGGCGGCGGCCCGCCCGGCGGCGGCGGCCAGGCCCCGCGCCAGCACCAGCCCCACCAGCAGGACCAGCACGGCGCGGGCCAGGCTCAGCAGGCGCGCCGTGGTGAAGAGGTCCGCCAGGCCCAGGTCATTCCACAACGCGCTCATAGGCCTCCCGGCTCGTGCGCAGCCCCAGCAGCCCCGCGAAGGAACGGAAGATGGGGCTGGCGGTCATGGATTCGCGGGGCTCGGCCACGCGCTCGCAGGGGCCGGCCTCGCGGGGGGCCGAGCGGCCCAGCTTGATCTCGGCCAGGTCGTCGTCGTCGTTGCGGTCCAGGCTCACGGCCTCCGTCCACAGCCTGCCCTCGCGGTCCGCGAAGAGCGACAGGTACGGCAGGGGCAGGCGCATGCGCGCCAGGGGCAGCGGCGTGCCGGCCTGGTTGCGGATGCGGGCCACCGAGACCACGCGATGGGGCTCCGCGGGCACGTGGGCCAGATCGTAGCGCACGCTGGTGCGCACGGCGTAGCCCAGGTCGCCGGTCATGGTGTCGGGGCCGAACCAGGTGTCCGAGGGACGGCGCACCGGCTCCTCCTGGAGGGGTCTGTGCGGATCGGTCAGGGCGACCTGCACCCAGACCGGCGAGCTCACGAAGACCGTCACGGCGCCGCCCGGCGGCACGATGAACGGGTCGCGCGACTTGACCACCACCGCGCGGTCCGCGGTGGCCGGCGAGAGCCGCAGGCTGTGGGCGGCCTCGCGCACGCCGTAGCGCGTGCGGGTCACGTCGTCGGGAACGGACGGCACGGGCAGCGCCACGGCCAGGCTCTCGGACGACTCCTCGTCGCGGCGGCTGGCCAGCCGGAACTCCGTGCCCGTGCGCTCCGCCCACAGGGCGTAGGTCCCCAGCCGCCAGAGCTTCACGTCGCCCGGCGCGAACTCGAACTCGCCCCACCAGCGTCCTTCCAACGCGCCCTCCCGGCTCACAGCCACCTGCGGCGGCGGAAGAAGATCAGCATGACCACCGCCAGCACCAGGATCATGCCCCAGAACAGCGGATAGCTCCAGCGCCAGGCCAGCTCGGGCATGTGCTCGAAGTTCATGCCGTACACGCCGGCGATGAACGTCAGGGGCACGAAGAGCGTGGTGAAGATGGTCAGCACCTTCATCACGTCGTTCATGCGGTTGCTCACGTTGGACAGGTAGAGGTCCTGCAGTCCCGAGAGGATGTCGCGGAAGGAGTCCACCGTGTCGATGACGTGGATCACGTGGTCGTAGAGGTCGCGCAGGAAGGGCTGCACCTCGGCGCCGATCAGCGGCAGCTCGTCGCGGGCCAGGCTGGAGGCCACGTCGCGCAGGGGCGCCACCGAGCGGCGCAGCAGGATGCTCTCCCGCTTGAGCTGGTGGATGAGCTCCAGGGTGCCGCGGGCGGGACTGCCCAGCAGCTCCTCCTCCAGGTCCTCCACCGCCTCGCCCATGCCCTCGAGCACGTGGAAGTAGTGGTCCACCACGGCGTCGATCAGGGCGTAGCCCAGGTAGTCGGCGCCGAGCTGGCGGATGCGGCCGCCCTCGCGGCGCAGGCGCTCGCGCACGGGCTCCAGCACGTCGCCGGGGCGTTCCTGGAACGTGACCACGAAGCCGTCGCCCACCACCAGGCTGATCTGCTCCGAGTCCAGGCGCCACTCCTCGCGGTCGAACGAGAGCATGCGCAGCACGATGTAGAGGTAGCCGCCGTAGTCCTCAAGCTTGGGGCGGTGGTGCAGGTTGACCACGTCCTCCAGGACCAGCGGGTGCAGGCCGTAGACCTTGCCGATGCGGCCGAGGAGGTCCGTGTCGTGCAGGCCGTCCACGTCCAGCCAGGTCACGCCGTGGCCGCGGCCCGGGGGCGGCAGCTCCAGTTCCGGCCCGCGGGTCTCGCGCAGGGTCTCGGCGTCGTAGTCGAACAGCTCGAGCGCCACGGCCTCCACGCGCTTCTCGCCGCGGTAGATCACGGTGCCCGGCGACTGGGCCAACGGCCCGGTCACGCGCTGGTAGAGCTTGGGCATGGGCGTCCTCCTGCGCGGCTCAGGCGAAGAAGCCGTCGGCCGCCTCCATGATGCTCTCCGAGAGCGTGGGGTGCGGATGGATGGTCAGCGCCAGGTCCTGCCAGCGCGCCGCCATCTCGATGGCCAGGGCCGCCTCGGAGATCAGCTCCCCCGCGCCCGGCCCGGCCAGGCCCACGCCCAGCACGCGGTCCGTCTCGGGATCGATGATCACCTTGGTCATGCCGTCGTCGCGCCCCAGGGTCAGGGTGCGGCCGATGCTGCGCCAGGGGATCTTGGTGGTCTTGATCTTGATGCCCCGCTCCTTGGCCTCGATCTCCGTGAGCCCGGCCCAGGCCACCTCCGGATCCGTGAAGCACACGGCCGGGATGCAGCGGGGCTCGAAGGCGGCGGTGCGGCCGGCGGCCACCTCGGCGGCCACGTGGCCCTCCGCGGTGGCCTTGTGGGCCAGCATGGGCTGGCCGGTGATGTCGCCGATGGCGAAGACGCCGTCGGCCGTGGTGCGCCGCAGGGCATCCACCTTCACGAAGGGGCCGTCCAGCGCGATGCCCGCGGCCTCCAGGCCCAGGTCCTCGGTGTTGGGACGGCGCCCCACCGAGACCAGAACCTGGTCGTAGATCTTGGTGGTCTGCTCGCCCTTGCGGTCCTCCAGCGTGACCTTCACGCCGTTCTTCTGCTCCTTGAGCGCCAGCACCTTGGTGTTGAGCAGGATGGCCTCGAACTGCGCGTCCAGCCGCCGCTTCACCTGGGAGACCAGGTCCTTGTCGGCGCCGGTCATGATCTGAGGCAGCATCTCCACCACGGTCACCGCGGTGCCCAGGGCCGCGTACACGCACCCCAGCTCCAGGCCGATGTAGCCGCCGCCGATCACCAGCAGCGACGTGGGCGCGCGTGTGGGGTCCAGGGCGCCCGTGGAGTCGATGATCCGCTCGCTCAGCCCCTCCACGAAGGGCGGCAGCGCCGGCCGCGAGCCCGTGGCCAGGATGGCCTGCTCGAACTCCAGCGTGGCCTCGCCGCCCTCCACCAGCTCCACGGTCAGGGCCTTAGGGCCGTGGAACCGCGCGCGGCCGCGCACGTGGCGGATCTTCTTGTGCTTCACCTTGCCGCCCAGGCCGCCGGTGAGTGTCTCCACGATGCCGTCCTTCCACGCGCGGAGCTTGGGCACGTCGATCTTCGGCTTGCCGAAGGTCACCCCCATCTCATGCGACTCCTCCGCCTCGCGGATCAGCTTGGCCGCGTGCAGGAACGCCTTGCTGGGGATGCAGCCGCGGTGCAGGCACACGCCGCCCGGGTTGGCCTCGGGCTCCACGATGGTCACGTCCAGGCCCAGGTCCGCGGCCTTGAAGGCGGCGGCGTACCCGCCCGGCCCCGCGCCGATCACCACGAGCTGGGCCTTGTCCAGGGTCTTGCTCATCGCGCGTCCTCCATGGCCAGCAGCAGGGGCTGCTCCAGGGCCTCGCAGATCCAGCGCAGGAAGCGGGCGCCGTCGGCGCCGTCCACCACGCGGTGGTCGTAGCTGAGGGACAGGGGCATGCGCAGGCGCGGCTCGAAGCCCTCGCCGTCCCACACCGGCTCCATCTCCGCGCGCGACACGCCCAGGATGGCCACCTGGGGCGCGTAGACGATGGGCGTGAAGCCCGTGCCGCCGATGCCGCCCAGGTTGCTGATGGTGAAGCTGCCGCCCTCCATGTCCGCGGGCGAGATGCGGCGCTCGCGGGTCTTGGCGGCGGTGGCGTTGAGCTCCGCGGCCAGGGTGGCCACGCCCTTGCGGTCGGCGTCGCGGATCACCGGCACCAGCAGGCCGCCCGGGGTGTCCACGGCCACGCCCACGTGCACATACCTCTTGAGGATCAGCTCGCCCGCGGCCAGGTCCAGCGTGGAGTTGAGCTGGGGGAAGCGGTGCAGGGCCTCGGCCACCACCTTCACCAGGATGGCGGTCATGGTGAGCTTGGCGTCGTCCGGGGCCTTGCGGTTGTACTGCTTGCGGAAGGCCTCCAGGGCGGTGATGTCGGCCTTGTCGTCCTGGGTCACGCGCGGGGCGGTGGCCCAGGCGTAGGCCATGGCGTCGGCCGTGATCTTCCGCACCTGCGAGAGGGGCTCCCGCGCGATCTCGCCCCACTTGGCGAAGTCGGGCAGCGGGCGCGAGACGGCCACCGCGCCGCCGCCGCCGCCGCCGGCCAGGGCGGCCTTCACGAAGTCGCGCACGTCCTGCTCGGAGATGCGGCCGCCGGGGCCGCTGCCGCGCACGGCGTGGATGTCCACGCCCAGTTCGCGGGCGAAGCGGCGCACCACCGGCGAGGCCGGCGCCACCTCCGCCGGCGGCGTGGGCTCGGTGCGCGGGGGCGGCAGGCTGCCGGAAGCCGCGGGAGCCGGCGCGGGGCGCGGCGGCTCCGGCGCCGCGGGAGCGGGCGTCGACGCCTGGGTCGCGGGCTCGGGCTCCGGCTGGGGCGTGGGCGCGGCCTCCGACTCGGGAGCGGCGCCGGCGCCGTCCTCCGGCTCGCCGGCCATGACCACCTGGCCCACGGCCACCTCGTCGCCCTCGTCCACCAGGATGGCGGTGATCTTGCCCGTGAAGGGCGACGGCACGGCCACCACGGCCTTGTCCGTCTCCATCTCCAGCAGCGCCTGATCCACCTCCACGCGGTCGCCCACGGCCACGCTCAGGCCGATGACCTTGCCCTTGGTCACGCCGTCGCTGACCTCGGGGACTCGGATCTCCTGCTTCATGTCGCTCTCCTTGCGCTCCCTAGTCCACGTGCGGGTTGAGCTTGCCGGGGTCGATGTCCAGGTCCTTCACGGCCTGCCGCGCCACGCTCATGTCCAGCGCGCCGTCCAGGGCCAGCTCGTGCAGGGCGGACAGGGCGATGTAGCGGTGGTCCACCTCGAAGAAGTCGCGCAGACGCGCGCGCGAGTCGCTGCGGCCGAAGCCGTCGGTCCCCAGCATGTGCAGGCGGCCGGGCACCCAGCGCGCCACGCTGGCCGGCAGCACCTTCATGTAGTCGCTGGCGGCCACGAACACGCCCTTCTCCTTGCCCAGGACCGTCTCGATCCAGGGGCGGCGCTTGGCGCCGGGGTTGAGCAGGTGCTCGCGCTCCGACTCCACGGCGTCGCGGTACAGCTCCTTGTAGCTGGTCACGCTCCACACGTCGGCGGCCACGCCGTACCTCTCCTCCAGCAGGGCCGCGGCCTTGATGGACTCGTTGAGGATGGCGCCCGATCCCAGCAGGTGGGCGCGGCCCTTCACCTTGTTGCCCTTCAGGGCGCTGCGGCTGAAGCGGTACATGCCGCGCACGATGCCCTCGCGCACCTCCGGATCGTCCGGCAGGGGCGGGTGCGTGTAGTTCTCGTTCATCACGGTGATGTAGTAGATCCAGGTCTCGCCGTTGCAGTACATGCGCGTGATGCCGTCGTGGATGATCACGCCCAGCTCGTAGGCGAAGCAGGGGTCGTAGGCCTTCAGGGTGGGCGGCGCGTAGGCCAGCACGTGGCTGTGGCCGTCCTGGTGCTGCAGGCCCTCGCCGGCCAGGGTGGTGCGGCCCGCGGTGGCGCCCACCAGGAAGCCCTTGGCCTTCATGTCGCTGGCCTGCCAGATCTGGTCGCCCACGCGCTGGAAGCCGAACATGCTGTAGAAGGTGTAGAACGGGATCGTGTTCACGTGGTTGTTGGCGTACGCGGTGCCCGCGGAGATGAAGCTGGCCATGGATCCGGCCTCGCTCAGGCCCTCCTCCAGGATCGCGCCGGTCTTCTTCTCGTTGTAGAAGAGCAGGTTGCCCTTGTCCACGGGCTCGTAGAGCTGGCCCACGTGGCTGTAGATGCCCGCCTGCCGGAACAGGGACTCCATGCCGAAGGTGCGCGCCTCGTCGGGCACGATGGGCACGATGTTCTGACCGAACTCGGGATCCTTGATGAGCTTGGCCAGCAGGTGCACGTAGCTCATGGTGGTGGCCACCTCGCGGTCGCCGGTGCCCTCGTACAGGTCCTGGAACATGAGGTCGGTCTTGCAGGCCTGGGGCTTCACCTCAACGCTGCGCCGGGGCAGGCTGCCGCCCAGGGCCGTGCGCCGCTCCTTGAGGTACTGCATCTCCGGGCTGTCCACGGGCGGACGGTAGAACGGGGTGCCGTCCAGGTCCTCGTCGGCCACCGGGATGTTGAAGCGGGTGCGGAAGGCGCGCAGCTCGTCGTGGTTGAGCTTCTTCTGGCTGTGGGTCACGTTGCGGCCCTCGCCCGCCTCGCCCAGGCCGTAGCCCTTGATGGTCTGGGCCAGGATCACCGTGGGCTGGGGACGGCCGTGGGTGGTGGCCTCGTGGTAGGCCGCGTAGACCTTCTCCGGGTCATGGCCGCCGCGCGTGAGCTTGCGGATCTGCTCGTCGCTGTAGTCCGCCACCAGCTCCAGGAGCTCCGGGTACCTGCCGAAGAAGTGCTGCCGGATGTAGGCGCCGTCGCTGATGGTGTAGCGCTGCATCTCGCCGTCCAGCACCTCCTCCATGCGCTTCTGCAGCAGGCCGGTCTCGTCGCGCTCCAGCAGCACGTCCCAGTCCGAACCCCAGATCACCTTGATGACGTGCCAGCCGGCGCCGCGGAAGGCCGCCTCCAGCTCCTGGATGATCTTGCCGTTGCCGCGCACCGGACCGTCGAGACGCTGCAGGTTGCAGTTGATGACGAAGATGAGGTTGCCCAGCTGCTCCCGCGACGCCAGGGTGATGGCGCCCAGGCTCTCCGGCTCGTCCATCTCGCCGTCGCCCAGCAGCGCCCAGACCTTGCGGCCGGAACGCACGCGCAGGCCGCGGTCCACCAGGTAGTGGTTGAAGCGCGCCAGGTAGATGGCCTGGATGGCGGTCAGGCCCATGCTGACCGTGGGGAACTCCCAGAAGTCCGGCATGAGGAAGGGGTGCGGGTAGCTGGCCAGGCCGCCCTCGGGGTCCAGCTCGCGGCGGAAGCGCGAGAGGTCGCCCTCGTCCAGGCGGCCGTCCAGGAAGGCGCGGGCGTACACGCCCGGCGAGGCGTGGCCCTGGAAGAAGACCATGTCGCCCAGGCAGGCGTGGTCCGGGCCGCGCCAGAAGTGGTTGAAGCCCACCTCCCAGAGGGTGGCCGCCGAGGCGTAGGTGGAGATGTGGCCGCCGATGCCCGCGCTCTCGCGGTTGGCGCGCACCACCATGGCCATGGCGTTCCAGCGCACGATGCTCTTGATCCGCCGCTCCATCTCGCGGTTGCCGGGAAACACCGGCTGGTCCTTGCGCGCGATGGTGTTGATGTACGGCGTGTTGGCCGTGAAGGGGATGCTGACGCCCTGCTCCTGCACCCGCACCTGCAGGTGGTGCAGCAGCTCGCGGACCCGCTCGGGCCCCTGGGTCTTCAGCACGTAGTCGATGGACTCGCGCCACTCGCGGTCCTCGATCCCGCGCAGCAGGTCCTGCTCATGGGCGGGCATGTCGGCCATTCCGGCCTCCTTCCGGTCTGTCTGGGGAGCGAAGTGAGCACCCCATGGTTAAGCACGATCGCGTCGGCGTCAATCTCGGAGGGGAAGGGGAGGCACTCAATAGCTCAGGAAATACAGATCCCCCTCCACCCCGCGCCCGTTCCACCAGGCCCGGCCGCCCGGATACACGTCGTCGCCCTGGTTCCAGAGCGCTCGCACGGCCACGCCCGCGGACGCCTCGAGGCCCAGCTCCACAAGGACCGTGCGGTCCGCGGCGCCGTCGACGGGCGCGAAGGGGAGGTAGTAGAGGTTCTGGCCTTCACCGAGCTGAAGGGGCAGGCGCCGCTCTCCGAGCTCGGGGCCGGGGCGTTCGCCGTCCAGAGCGCGGACGGTCAGGATCAGGTCCACGTTCGCGGGCGCGTCGGCCACGAACCTCACCGCGAGTCCGGACAGGCCGTTGCCGCCCACCGGGAAGCTCTGGCCCACGCGGTCCGACGGCGTCAGCGGCGGCGTGGCGGCGGTGGCCACGGTGTGGCGTTCGTCGGGCAGGCGTGCGGTCAGCGGCAGCCGGCCCAGGGGCGTGCCCGGGGGCGGCGGGACCAGCATGGTGAACTCGTCGGGACCACCGGTGAGGAGGGCGGCCACCATGTGGGTGCGGCGCAGGCCGTCCCAGAGCTCGGGCGCCACGTCCTTGTTCCGGCGGCGGCGGTCCCCCGGCTGCAGGCCCATCAGGACCACCCGGCGGGGGTGGCGGCCCAGCTCGCTCAGCACGGCGGCGGCGTCGCGCACCTCGCCGCCCAGCAGGGTGGCCTGGGCGGTGGCGGGAGGCACGTCGAAGAACACGTTGAGCCCGGGCTGCACGGGCCAGAACACCGCGGCGTCGGGACGCGCTTCGGCCAGGAAATCGCCCACGGACTCCAGGCCGGCGATGCGGTCCCGGCTCAGGCGGATGCCGGCCGCAGGCCGGTCCCAGACCGCCAGGCCGGGGCGGTCGGCATGGAGCGCCAGCCAGACGGGCTCGGCCAGCAGGGGGCCCAGGGCGACCAGGGCGTAGAGGCCCGTCGCGGCCGCGGCCAGCGGCCGGCGCGGCACCGGCACCCTCGCGGCGAGCAGCGGCAGCAGCCACAGCGCCCCCAGCCAGCCGCAGGCCAGATGCACCGCCTCGCCGCGCACCGCGGCGGTGGACCAGCCGGCCAGGGCGAAGGCGGTGACGGCGGCCAGCAGCGTGTCCTCACGGCGGCGCAGGCTCGCCACGACACCCAGCACCGGCAACGCCAGCAGACCCAGATAGAGCAGCCGCCGCGCCAGCACGAGCTGGGCCGCGTGGCCCGGCCAGGCGGGCGCGTACGCCTCCCCGGTCTGGTGCTCCGCGAAGAGCTGCCCCAGCGCCTGCGGCGAGCGGAAGCTGTCCAGGGGCGAGAGGCCCATCTCGTCGTTGAAGCGCGTCAGCGGATAGACCACCGTGTCCCACACCGCCGCATCCAGCGCCCCCGTGGCGGCGGCCAGGCCCAGCAGCAGGATCAGGCCGGCGGCGAGACCGCCCAGCGTCGCGCCCAGCTGCGCGGGGGTCGGCCGACGCGCCGGCGCCAGCACCGCCGTACCCGCGATGATCACGCCGCCGTACGCCGCCGCGTCCAATCCGAAGGCCGCCAACCCGGCCCAGGCCAGCCCCAGCAGCGCCCAGTCCCGCCGCGAGCCTTCGCCTCCGGCCACCCGGGCGGTGAGCAGCGCCAGCGCCCCCGCCGCCGCATAGCGCGGGCGGTTGGCCTCCAGGGCCAGCACCCCCAGGGGCACCAGCCAGGCCAGGCGGCCGGCGCCGCCGCGCCGCGCGGCCAGGAAGCCCAGCAGGGACCCCGCCCCCACCGTGACGCCCTTGAGCAGGGCCAGGGCCACCGCGTTGCCGGTCAGCGCCAGCAGCGGCGTCAGCAGCACGAACTTGGCGGGACCGTAGATGGCGAAGAGGTCGCGGTAGAGCACGCCGCCGCGGCGCAGGACGTCCGCGCCCAGGAGCCAGAGGCCGTCGTCCAGGAGATTGAAGCCCTGGCACGCGGCCAGGGTCTCCACCACGGCGGGCAGCAGGAAGACCAGCAGGGCGGTCAGCAGGGAGCGGGGGTCGCGCATGATCTCTCCGGACATCGATTCGCGGGGTTGGTCGATGGGCGGATCATCCCACACCCGGCCTCGGCTGTCTCGCGTGGGATGCGCTTCAGACCGTCAAAACATCCAGGACGTGCGGGACCACCTGATCGATGGCGCCGATGCGGGCCACCGCAGTCTCCGCCCCCGGCCCCCACGCCAGCAACGGCACGGGGTTGGTGGTGTGCGAACGGGTGGAGAGGTCCTCGATGTTGCCGTGGTCGCTGGTCAGCAGCGTCAGCGTGTCCGGCGCGGCGGCGGCCAGGTGCGCGGACACGAAGGCGTCCAGATCGCGCAGCCGGGCGCGGCAGAGGTCCGGGTCCTGGGTGTGGCCGGCCTTGTCGGTCTGGAAGTACTCGAAGAGGGTGAAGTCGCGGGCGGCCGAGGCCCGCCCCAGGATCTCCCCCGCCTCCGCCGGCTCCCGCAGGGGCACGTCGAAACCGCGGGCGCGCAGGTCGGCGCTGGTCAGGTCCTGGTACACGGCGCGGCCGGCGCGCAGGTCGTCCAGGTCGCAGAAGGGGCGCCCGCAGGCCAGATGGGCCACCGTGGAGGCGGACAGGCGCCACTGCTGCTCCTCCGTCAGCTCCCAGAACGGAGGGCGGAAGGCGTTGAGGAACATGGCGTCGCGTCCCCGCTCGTTGAGCGTGCGCAGCACCGAGTGCTCCTTGAGGATGGCGCGCAGCGTGGGCCCGGGAAAGCCGGTGGCGTGGTGGCCCAGGGCCGCCTGGGCGTTGCGGCCGGTGAACAGCGACGTCTGCCCGGTGGCGCTCTGGGGGATGCCCGGCACGCCCAGCGCGGCGTCCACGGCGCGCTTGGCGCCGGGGCTGCGGGCGAAGTGGAGCAGGTCGCCGCCGTAGGAGGCGGTGGCGTCTTCCGGGCCGCCGGAGCCCACGCCCAGACCGTCCACGAAGATCAGCACCGCCCGCCGTGGAAACGGCGCCGGGCCGGGAGGCGTGCTCCCGGCCCGGTCGATGTCGAACCTGGCTGCGGACACGTCTAGGCGTGGTCGCTCAGGTACTTGGCCACGCCGTCGGCGTTGGGGGTCATGGCCTCGTCGCCCTTGTTCCAGCCGGCGGGGCAGACCTCGCCGTACTTCTCCACGTGCTGCAGGGCGTCCACCATGCGCACGGCCTCGTCGATGTTGCGGCCCAGGGGCAGGTTGTTCACCACCATGTGCTGGATCACGCCGTCCTTGTCGATCAGGAAGGTGCCGCGCAGGGCCACGCTGTCGTCCAGGAGCACGCCGTAGTCGCGGCTGATCGTCTTGGTGATGTCGGCCACCAGCGGGTACTTGATCTCGCCGATGCCGCCCTCGTTGACGGGGGTGTTCCGCCAGGCCCAGTGGCTGAACTGGCTGTCCACGGACACGCCGATCACCTGGGTTTCGCGGCCCTGGAACTCGCCGATCTTCTTGCTGAACTCGATGATCTCGCTCGGGCAGACGAAGGTGAAGTCCAGCGGGTAGAAGAACAGGACCACGTACTTGCCGCGGTAGTCGCTCAGCTTGAAGTTCTCGTTGAACGAGCCGTCGGGCATGACGGCGGTCGCGGTGAAGTCGGGGGCCTGCTGTCCGATGAACTGGGACATGGTAATGCTCCTCCTCCGGAGTGGATTCCACCTCTGTCTGACGCGGCGTTCGCGGGGTTTTCCGGCCGGTCCAGCCGGGTCGGCGCCCAATCTATACTCGGTCCGAATGGGCCGCAAGGCGTCGAAAACGCCTTTCCGACCTCAAGTTTTGCGCCATCCGTGCCGAAACAGCACGAAAGACCAGTCGCCTCGCCCGACGCGACCCGATGGGGGGATGCCAGTGATCCGTTCCGACACCCGCGCCAGCCTGCGGAACCTCCGCCGCGCCTACGGCAGGGTGCAGTCCCTGGCCCTGGTGGTCATGGCGCTTGTGCTGGGGGCGTCGGGTCTGGTGCCGCGGGCGATCCGGACCATCGCCGCGAGCTCCGGCGTCTCGCCGCCGCCCTGGCTGCCGTCGGAGCCCGGTCCGGCCTTCTACCTCCTTCTCGTCCTGCTCTCCCTGCTGCTCTTCGTCATGTTCCGCGCCCTCCGCCGCACCCGCGCCCTCGTGGACGACACCCTGGCCGAGACGGAGCTGGCGCGTCGCCGCGCCGAGCTGGTGGCGGAGACCGCGCCCGACGCCATCTTCACCGTGGACACGCAGCGCCGCATCCTCACCTGGAACCGCGCCAGCGAGCAGATCACCGGCTACCGCGCCGACGAGGTGCTGGGCCGCTCCTGCGAGAGCCTGGCCGCCGCGCCCTGCGGCGGACGCTGCCTGCTCTTCGACGGGGCCGCGGACAAGCCCGTGACCGGCATCGAGTGCTCCATCGTGCGCAAGGACGGCGAGCGCCGGACCATCGTGAAGAACATCGACGTGATCCGCGACGCCGACGGGGTGGTGGTGGGCGGCATCGAAGCCTTCGAGGACGTGACCGACCGGCGGCGTCTGCAGGAGCGCTGGGACCGCTTCAACCGCCTGATCGAGGGCACCCACATCGAGAACCTGTTCTTCGACGCGGAGACCTGCCGGCTGCTCGAGATGAACGGACCGGCGCTGCGCAACCTGGGCCTGGACTGGGATGCGCAGGAAGCCCGCTCCTTCCTGGACCTGGTCCCCAGCCTCAGCCGCGAGACGTTCGAGACCCTGGCGGCGCCCCTGCGCACGGGCGAACGGGACAAGGTGGTCACGGTGGTGGACTTCGCCCGCGGCGACGGCTCCCGCTATCCCGTGGAGCTCCACCTGCGTCTGTCCCGCGGCGAGCACCCCACCTTCGCCGCCCTCGCCATCGACATCACCCAGCGCAGCCACGTGGAACAGGAGCTGCTGGACAGCCGCGAGCAGCTGCAGATGGTTCTCGAAGGCGCGGACCTGGGTCTCTGGGACTGGGATCTGCGCACCAACGAGGTCAAGTACAACGCCCGCTGGGCGGAGATCCTGGGCTACCGGCTGGGCGAGATCGAATCGCGGCTGGAGACCTGGAAGCGCCTGGTCCATCCCGAGGACCTGCGCCCCACCATGAATCTGCTGCGCGCCCATCTGGAGGGGAAGACCGAGACCTACGAGTCCGAGCACCGCATGCGCCACAAGTCGGGGCTGTGGATCTGGATCCTGGACCGCGGCCGCGTGACCGAACGCGACGCCGACGGCAAGCCGGTGCGCGCCTGCGGGACCCATCTGGACATCACCCGGCGCAAGCAGATGGAGCTGGAGCGGGAGATCCTGCTGCAGAGCACCGAGGAGAGCGTGAAGGTGCTGCAGGGCCTGATCGGCGTGGCCGAGGTCATCACCGTCAGCCCGGATCTGGAGAGCCTGCTGCACCGCACGGCCCTGCTCATGCCCTCGGCCTGGACCTATCCCGGCAGCGCGCGGAGCCGGATCACCCTGGACGGCATGGTCCAGACGTCGGCGCCGTTCGAGCCCACGCCGTGGCGGCTGGCCGCCGACATCGTGATCGACGACGTGGTGCGCGGCGCCGTGGAGGTCTACTACCTGGACGAGCGGCCGGAGATGGACGAGGGGCCCTTCTGCACGGAGGAGCGCGAGCTCATCAACGGCATCACCTCCATGCTCACCGGCGCCGTGGAACGCCACCTGGCCGAGCGCAAGCTCCTGCGCCAACGCTCGGAGCTGGAGCAGGAGCGCACCAATCTGCAGGCCATCTTCGACGCGGCGCAGGTCGGCATGCTGCTCATCGACGACTCCCTGCAGGTGGTCAAGATCAATGGGGTCATGGCCGAGCTGCTGGGTCCCGAGATCATGGGGCTGCAGAACAAGTCGCCCGGCAACCTCATGAGCTGTCTGAACGCCGTCTCCAACGCCCAGGGCTGCGGCAATTCCCCGTACTGCGGCCGCTGCGAGATCCGTGCGACCATCGGCGAGGTGCTGGAGACCGGCGCGGCCGTGCGTAACCGGGAGAGCAGCCTGCAGGTGCTCGTGGACCACTCGGTGCGGACCTACCACTTCTCCATCAGCGCCTCGGCGGTGCAGATGAGCGGCGCGCGCCACGTGCTGCTCTCGCTTTTCGACCTGACCGAGAGCCGCGCCCTGGAGCGGCAGCTCGCGCAGGCGCTGAAGCTGGAGGCCGTGGGCCAGCTGGCCGCCGGCATCGCCCACGAGATCAACACGCCCACTCAGTTCGTGAGCGACAGCGTCTACTTCCTGCGCGACGCCTTCGCGGATCAGATGGACATCATCGCCAGGTACCGTGGGATCCTGTCGGATCTGCCCGAGGGTCCGGACCGGGCCGAAGCGCTGGCGCGGGCAGCCGTTGCCGAGGACGACGCCGACCTGGCCTACCTCACCGAGAACGTGCCCCGCTCCCTGGACCGCAGCCTGGACGGGCTGACCCGCATCGCGGGCATCGTGGGCGCCATGAAGGAGTTCTCGCACCCCGGCCAGCACGAGCAGGCCCACGCCGATCTCAACGAGGCCCTGAAGGCGACGCTGACCATCGCCACGAACGAATACAAGTACGTGGCCGACGTGGAGACGGATTTCGGGCCGCTGCCGCCGGTGCGCTGCCAGGTCGGCGACCTCAACCAGGTGTTCCTGAACCTGCTGGTGAACGCCGCCCACGCCATCGAGGACGCGGTGGGCGACAGCGGCGCCAAGGGCGTCATCCGCGTGCGGACGCGGGCCGAGGCCGAGTGGGCCGTCATCGAGATCGAGGACACCGGCCCGGGCGTGCCGCCGGAGGTGCGTTCGCGGATCTTCGAGCCCTTCTTCACCACCAAGGAGGTGGGACGCGGCAGCGGCCAGGGTCTGGCCATCGCCCACTCCATCATCACCGACAAGCACGGCGGCGCCATCGACTTCCGCTGCGGGAGGGACGGCGGCACCACATTCACCATCCGGATCCCCATCGGCGGTCTGCCCACGGCGACACGCGAGGAGGTGACCGCCGATGCGGCGCATCCTGTTCGTTGACGACGAGCAGCAGATCCTGGACGGGCTGCGCGACCGCCTGCGGCGCAAGCGGCGCACCTGGGAGATGACCTTCGTCGCGAGCGGCCGCGAGGCGCTGGAGCGGCTGGAGGCGGGCCCCTGCGACGTGATCGTCTCCGACATGCGCATGCCGGTCATGGACGGGGTGGCCCTGCTCACCCAGGTCCGGGCGCGCCACCCCGAGGCGATCCGCATCGTCCTCTCCGGCTACGCCGAGCAGGAGCGGCTGCTCCAGTCCGTGCCCGTGGCCCACCAGTTCCTCACCAAGCCCTGCTCGCCCGAGGTCCTGGAGAAGGTCATCGACCGCATCTGCGACCTGCGTTCGCTGGTGGCCCACGCACCGATCCGCCGCCTCGTGAGCGGGATCGAGCATCTGCCTTCCGCGACGGCCACGGTCCGGCTCCTGAGCGCGGCACTGGAGCGCGAGGACACCACCCTGGGCCGCGTCATGCGCATCGTCAGCCGCGATCCCGCGGTGGCCGTGAAGATCCTGCAGGCGGTCAACTCCGGCTTCGTGTACAGCGCCCGGCCCATCGTCTCCCTGGAGGACGCCGTCTGCCACCTGGGGCTGGAGCGGATCCGCCGTCTCGCGCAGGCCACCGCCATGACGGAGATGCCCGACGCCGAGCCCTCGCACCTGGAGGCGCTGCGCGAACACGCCGTGCGCGTGGCCGACCGGGCCGCCACCTGCTTCGCGGACATCCTCCCCCCCGCCGAGGTCCACACCGCCGCCCTGCTGCACGACGTGGGACGCATCGTCCTGGCCGCGGTGATGCCGGAGGAGGAGCGGGAGATCCAGAGGCTGGCCGACCGGGACGGACGGCAGCCTCACGAGGTGGAGCGGGAGCTGCTTGGCATCACCCACGCCCGGATCGGCGGCTATCTCCTGGGCCTCTGGGGCCTGCCCGCGCCGCTGGTGGACGCGGCCGCTCACCACCACGACCCGTCCCATACAGCCGGGACCTCGCCGACGCTGCTGACCGCCGTCCACGTGACGGACCGGATCATGCGCGGCCGCGAAGTCGACCTGGACCTGGAGTACCTGGAACGCATCGGCTGCCTGGGGCGGCTCCCAGCATGGCGGGAACGGATCGACCAGATGGAACCCGCCGCCGTCTGATCCCGCGGGGATCGGCGTCGGACAAGGGTCGGAAGGATGGAGCAAGATGGACGAGCGACGGATCAAGATCCTCTGCGTGGACGACGAGCCTCTGGTGCTCGACGGCCTCACCCTCCACCTGCGCCGCCGCTACGAGGTGCGCACCGCAACCAACGGCGCCGAAGGACTGTCCGTCCTGAACGCAGAAGGCCCCTTCGCGGTGGTCCTCTCCGACATGCGCATGCCCGGCATGGACGGCGCCGAATTCCTCTCCCGCGTGCGCGCCCATTCGCCCGACGCCACGCGCATGCTGCTGACCGGCCACGCCGACATCCCGTCGACGGTGGCGGCGGTGAACGAGGGCCGCATCTTCCGCTTCCTCACCAAGCCCTGCCCGCCCGACCAGATCCTGGACTCCTTCGCCGCGGCGGTGGAGCAGCACGATCTGGTGGTTGCCGAGAAGGTGCTGCTGGAGCAGACGCTGCGCGGCAGCATCGCCATGCTGACCGACGTGCTCGCCATGACCAGCCCCATGGCCTTCGGCCGCGGCAGCCGGTTGCGCGACCATTGCGCCCGGCTGGCCGGGATCCTGGCCATGCCGAAGGCCTGGGAGGTGGAGGTGGCCGCCATGCTGGCCCTGGTGGGCGCGGTGTCCCTCCCCGAGGAGACCACCGAGCGCTACTTCCGCGGCGAGGCCCTCAGCGAGCCGGAGCAGGCCATGGTGGCCAAGCTGCCCGAGGTGACCGAATCGCTGCTGGGCCACATCCCCCGCCTGGACGGCGTCCGCGCGATCCTGCGCGACCAGCATACGCCGGCCTCCCGCATGGAGAGACGCGAGATCCCCCTGGGCTCGCGCATCCTCCGCGCCGTGTGCGATTTCGACGACCTGGAATCCTCGGGCATGGCGCCGTCGCTGGCCCTGGACACCCTGCGCAACCGCGAGGGCGAGTACGACCCCGTGGTGCTGGCCGCGTTCACGGACCTCCTGGGCGACGCCGGCCGCCGCCGCGAGGTGCGCGAGGTGACCCTGGCCCAGGTGCGTCAGGGCATGGTCTTCATCGAGGACGTGCGCACCAAGACCGGCGCCCTGCTGGTGGCCCGCGGGTTCGTGGTCACGCCCGGCTTCCTGCAGAAGGCCCGGAACTTCGCCAAGGATCTGGTGCCCGGCATGCTCAAGGTGCTGGTGCGGGTGGAGCAGGAGGCGGAGCAGCCGGAGCCGGCGACCGCGGGAGGCGACCGATGAGCGCCATGCCCGTGATCCTGCTGGTGGACGACGAGCCCCACGTGCGGGCCGGACTGCGCACGGTGCTGCGGCGCCGGCGCCGCGACTGGGGCGTGCTGGAGGCCGAGGGCCCCGACGCCGCCGAGGCCCTGCTGGACGTCGCCGCCGCCGATGCCGTGATCACCGACATCACCATGCCCGGCCGCGACGGTCTGGACCTCCTGCGCTCCCTGCGCGCCCGTCCCGACACCGCCGACCTGCCCGTGGTGGTCCTCACGGGCCTGGCCACGCCGGACCTGAAGCGGCGCTGCCTGGAGCTGGGCGCCACCGACTTCCTCGACAAGCCCGCCGACCCCGACGAACTGGTGGCCCGCATGGACAACATGCTGCGCCTCAAGGCCTACCAGGACGCCATGAAGGCGCAGAACGCGGCGCTGGAGCGCATGGTGGAGGCCCGCACGGCCCAGCTCCGCGAGGCCAACCTGGAGCTGATCTGGCGCCTGGCCCACGCCGCCGAGGCCCGCGACAACGACACGGGCCAGCACGTGCTGCGCGTGGGGCTCTACAGCCGCGCCGTCGGGGCCGCCCTGGGTCTGGGCGAGCCCATCCTCAACCTGCTGCAGCACGCGGCCCTGCTCCACGACGTGGGCAAGATCGCCGTGCCCGACGCCGTGCTCAACAAACCCGGGCTGCTCACCCCCGACGAGCGCCGGATCATCGAGCGGCACTGCGGCCAGGGCCACGACATCCTCACGCGCACCACGCCCAGCCTCCTGCCCCTGAGCGGTCTGGGCACCGACGCGGCGGAGAACCCCTTCCTGCGCATGGCGAGCAACATCGCCCTCTGCCACCACGAACGCTGGGACGGCTCCGGCTACCCCCACGGCCTGGCCGGAGAGGACATCCCGCTGGAGGCGCGCATCGTGGCCGTGGCCGACGTCTTCGACGCCCTCACCTCGGACCGCGTCTACCGCGACGCGGTGGTCCTAGACGAGGCCCTGGACACCATGGCCCAGTGCCGGGGGCATCATTTCGACCCCGCGGTCTACGACGCCTTCGCCGACAGCCGCGTGGAGATCCTGGCCATCCACGCCTGCCACGCGGATGCCGTGATCACGCTCTGACCCGCCTTTCCTCCTTGCGGAATCGTCGGAATGTGCTATCTTTTCCCTCATGGCTCGGCAACCATGCCGGGCCATTTTCTGGTGACGGCGTCCTTTCTGCCGATCATGGCACCGGGGATGGCTCACCCGCTCCAAGGAAGTGTTTCTTGAAGAAGATCTATGTGGGGAACCTGAACTATCGCACCGACGACCACGGCCTGAACAACCTCTTCGCCGAGTTCGGCGAGGTGGTGAGCGCCAAGGTCATCATGGACCGCGACACCAACCGCTCCAAGGGCTTCGGCTTCGTGGAGATGTCCGATGACGCGGCCGCCATGAAGGCCATCGACGCCATGAACGGCAAGGAAATCGACGGCCGCGCCCTGAACGTGAACGAGGCGCGCCCGCGCGAGCCCCGCAGCAACGGACCTCGCTGGTAAGTCCAGCCGCCGGGCCCCCGGGCCCGACGCATGAGATTCCGGACGGCCCCGCTCTCCCGCAGAGCGGGGCCGTTTCTTCTCCCCCCTCCCGAGGAGGACGCCATGACCGCCGACGCTCCCCTGCTCGCCTACGACGACAGCGCCGACCGGGTCCCCGTGCTGTGGATCCACGGCTATCCTCTGAGCTCCCTGCTGTGGGGGATCCAATCCGTGGAGCTGGCCGACATCGCCCGCCAGATCGCGCCGGACCTGCGCGGCCACGGGCGCACCGCCCCCACGCCCCCGCCCTGCACGGTGGCGCAGTACGCCGACGACTGCATCCGCGTCCTGGACCACGCGGGCGTGACCGGCCCCGTGGTGGTGGGCGGGCTGTCCATGGGCGGCTACGTGGCGTTGGAGATCGGCCGCCGCCACCCCGAGCGCGTGGCCGGCCTGATCCTGGCGGCCACCCGGGCGGGCGCCGACTCGGCCGAGGGCCGCGCCGGCCGCGACCAGGCCGCGCAGACGGCGCGCACCGACGGCGTGGCGGCCGTGGTGGAGGGCATGCTGCCCAAGCTCTTCGCGCCGGCCAATCTGGAGGCCCAGCCCGAGCTCGTGGACTTCGTGCGCGCCATGATGCTGGAGACCACGCTGGACGGCATGGTGGGGGCGTTGGCGGCCATGCGCGACCGCCCGGACTCCGTGGACGACCTGCCCGGCTTCGACGTGCCGGCCCTGGTGATCCACGGCGCCGAGGACCGGCTCATTCCGGTGGCCGAGGCCGAGCTCACGGCCTCCCGCCTGCCCGACGCGCAGCTCGTGGTCATCCCCGGCGCCGGCCACCTGCCCAACCTGGAGCAGCCGGAGGCGTTCAACGCCGCGGTGCGCACGTTCCTGGAGTCGTTCTACGAGGACGACGAGCAATAGCGGAGCGTACCTGCCGCATGGCAGGTTCCCTCTCCGGGTCGGAGGCATGAGGAAACGGGCCGCCCCTGATGGAGCGGCCCGTTCGATCTGGTACCCCCTACGGGACTCGAACCCGTGTTACCGCCGTGAGAGGGCGGCGTCCTAGGCCACTAGACGAAGGGGGCCCGTTCTGAAGGCGCAGCCCGTCAGGCCGCGCGATTGCCATGGTTGCCCGGGAAGGATTCGAACCCTCATCGACTGATCCAGAGTCAGCTGTCCTGCCGTTGGACGACCGGGCAATCGGAGGGGGAATATAGATCACCCTCCGGACGAATGCAAGGAATCGGGTGGAATTTCCGCCACCCCTTCCAGGTGCCGTTTCAGCAGCGTATGGACCGCTTCCGGGCCGTTCAGATCCGACGGATAGACCCGCCAGGTGGACGGGATCAGCAGGAAGGGCTCGTTCTGCGGACCGCCCACGCCGCCGTGGGTCCCCACCTGCTCTTCGAAGGTCACCTCGCGGCGCTCGGAGAGCCGGTCGGCCAGGATCACCAGGTCGCCGGCGGTGTCCAGGGCCGCCAGACGGGCCAGCTCGCGGCTCCAGAGATGGCGGTCCCCGTAGACGGCCATGGGGTCGGTCTCCCCCACCACCTGGCCCGTGGCCAGATGCCGCACGCCGGCGCGGCCCACCGCCAGGGGACGGCCGTCGCGGTCCCGCCCCGCCACCACCGCGATGCCCGGCGTGCTCACCAGCCCTTCCACCAGACCGGGATACAGGGTGCGCACCTCCTCCAGGCCCAAGGGCCGCGGCGCCCGCCGCTGGTACAGGTGGGCCAGACCGCCGGACACGCACACGATGAGGTGGTCGTCCTCCGCCGCCGGCGGCGGCAGCGCCCGCGGCCCGGCCGCGCGCAGGCGCGCCAGGGTGCGGTAGCTGCGGCGCGACAGCCAGGAGACCTGATCCGGGTCCGTGTCCAGCTCCTCCAGCAGGCCGTCCACGTAGGCCGCTTCCGTGTCGTCCAGGCGCCAGACCGGCACCGTGCGCCCGCAGAGCTCGTCCACCAGGTCCTCCAGGGTGCGTCCCGCCACCACGCGGAAAGGCACGCAGGCGCTCTGGCCGTGGTCCGACAGCAGAACCAGGTCGTAGTCCAGGGGCGCGCGCTGGAGCTGGCGGCGCAGGCGTTGCAGCTTGCGGTCGAAGCCGGTGAGGGTGGCCAAGGCCTCCCCTGCATCGGGGCCGGCATGGTGCGCCACCTCGTCGTAGCCCACGAAGTTGGAGTAGATCACCGGCACGCCCCGGGCCACGTCCTGCTCCAGCCAGAAGAAGGCCGTCTCGCGCAGGAAGGCGTTGCCCACGGCGCGGGCGGCGGCGTCGCGCAGGGAGCGGCGGATCACCCGCTTGCGGGGTTGGAAGCGGGAGATCACGGTCCAGACCAGGGCCGAGAGGAACTCCCAGCCGGTGCTCAGCACCGCCGAGGAGTAGGCCCAGGGGTTGAGCCAGAAGAGGTTCACATCGGCGCGCTCGCCGCCGGCCGGGTCCACGCGCGCGCCCTTCATGGCGCTCAGGGTGAGCAGCTTCTTCTCGGCGCCGCCGCCCAGCAGGCTGTTGATGCAGGAGCCGCCGGCCAGCAGGCCCGTGCGTCCGTCGGCCACGGTGCTTTCCAGCACGCGCAGGTCCGACGGCGAGCTCGCGGCGCGCACGCGGTCCTCGGCGCGGTCGTACCAGCGGTAGCCGGGCACCGCGCCGCGGGTGCCGTAGAACAGGCCGCTCTGCACCACCGGCGTGTTCGAGGGCACGCCCGCCTGCCAGCGGCGCAGGCGGTGGGTGCCCAGGCCCATCATGGCCGACAGGGCCGGCATGCGGCCGCGGCGCACGGCGCGCACCAGGCTGCGCCAGGCCAGGCCGTCCACCTGCAGGATGATCAGGCCCCGGCGCACGCCGGGCGCCGGGCGGGGACCGTAGCGGGTCCCCACCCGCTTGAGGATGGTCTGGAAGAAGGGATAGACCTCGTCGATGCCGAGCCGGCTGGAGACCGCCGTGTTGATCACGGTGAAGAGGATCAGGCCCAGGAAGGCGTCGCCCAGGCTCTCCACATGGAACGCCGGCTGCAGGTCCGCGACCAGATAGAGGATCAGACCGTTGAACAGCAGCGTGGGCAGACCCAGGGCGGCGGCGTTCAGCGGCAGGGTGGCCAGCACCAGCAGGGGGCGCAGCAGGAGGATGCCCAGGGAGAACCAGACCGGCAGCAGCACGGCCGCGATCCACCAGCGCGGATCCCCCGTGTCGAACCACAGGCCGGGCACCAGCGCGGCGGCCAGGGCCAGGGAGGCCGCGTTCACGCCCCAGACCAGCAGGTAGCGTACGACGATCCGCCAGATCAGGACCCGCTCCCCTCGTCCGCCTCCCTGCCGCCTCAGGCGCCGGCGGCGCGCAGCCGCGCCACCACGCGCGGCCCGCCGATGAGCTCCATGACCTCCCACATGCCCGCGCTGCGGGTCTGACCCGTGAGCGCCACGCGGCAGGGGTGGATGAGCTCGCCCGCGGTCGCGCCCAGGGCCTCGGCCTCGGCGCGCACCGCCTCCTCGTAGACATCCTGACCCAGGGGCGCGCCGGACGCCAGCGCCGGTTCCAGGCGGGCGGCCAGGCCGCTCAGGCGCGCGCGCACGTCGTCGCCGGCCAGGTGCTCGGCCACGGCCTCGTCGTCGCGCGGGAAGTCCTCGGTGAAGAAGAAGCCGATCTGCTCGGGCACGCGGCGCAGGTCGCTGAAGCGGCCGCCCAGGAGCTTGAGCACCTGGCCCAGGTAGTCGCGCGTGTCCTTGGCGGGCACGGACCAGGCGGGGTCCAGGGCCCAGCCGCGCTCGGCCAGCATGGGCTCGGCCAGGGCCAGGCGCTCCGGCGGACCCAGGCGCTTGAGGTGCTGGGCGTTGATGTGGTTGAGCTTGTCGTAGTCGAAGGCCGCCGGCGAGGAGTTCACCTTCTTCAGGCTGAACTTCTTGATGAGCTCCGAGCGGGCGAAGACCTCGTCGCCCGAACCGCCCGCCGACCAGCCCAGCAGGGCCAGGTAGTTGACCATGGCGTCGGGCAGGTAGCCCTCGCCCGCGAACTCCTCCACGCTGGTGGCGCCGTGCCGCTTGCTCAGCCGCTTGCGGTCCTGGCCCAGGATCATGGGCATGTGGCCGAACTTGGGGGGCTTCCAGCCCAGGGCCTCGTACACGGCGATCTGGAACGGCGTGTTGCTCACGTGGTCGTCGCCGCGCAGGCAGTGGGTGATGCCCATGAGGTGGTCGTCCACCACCACGGCGAAGTTGTAGGTGGGGAAGCCGTCGGTCTTCTGCACCACGCGGTCGACGAGGGTGCTGTTGGGGAACTCGCGCTTGTCGTAGACGATGTCGAACCACACGGTGCTGCCCTCGTCCGGCGTGCGCAGACGCCAGCTCGGCACGCGCCCCTCGGCCTCGAAGGCGGCGCGCTGCGCGGCGGTGAGCTCGCGGCAGTGGCCGTCGTAACCGGCGATGGCCTCCTCGCCCCTGGCCACGTTGCGCGCGGCCGTCTCCTCGCTGGTGCAGTAGCAGGGGTAGATGCGTCCGTCGGCGCGCAGCGCGTCCAGCTGCTCGCGGTAGATGTCCAGACGCTCCGACTGCAGGTACGGCCCGTTGGGGCCGCCCACGCCCGGGCCCTCGTCCCAGTCCAGACCCAGCCACTCCATGCCGCGCAGGATGGCGGCGTAGGAGGCCTCCGTGCTGCGCTCCTGGTCCGTGTCCTCGATGCGCAGGATGAACGCGCCGCCGGTCTTGCGGGCGTACAGCCAGTTGAACAGGGCGGTGCGCGCGCCCCCCACGTGCAGGTAGCCGGTGGGGCTGGGCGCGAAGCGGACGCGGATGTCGTCGCTCATGGGCGGGTCACTCTCCGTGGGTGGCGCCCGCCGGCGGCGGCTGGGCGGGGTTGCGCTGCTGCACGGCGTCGCCCAGGGGCTCGCCGATCTCGCGGGGATCCAGGGATGCGGTCAGGTCCGCCAGGCCCTCGCCGTAGAGGCTGCGGCAGGCGGAGTCGGGGTCCGCGCCGTCGCGCACGGACTGGAGCAGGGCGCTCAGGGTGGCCACGCCGCCCCGGTGCTCCACCAGGTGCCAGACCATGAGGAAGGCGTTGTAGCGGGCGCGGCGGAAGGCGAAGCGGTCGGCCTCGTCGTCGGCCAGGGGCGGCGCGGCGAGGACGGCGTCGGTCTCGGCGGGCGACTGCAGGACCGGCATGCCGGCCAGCCGCATCTGCGCCGTGTAGTTCACCAGGTGCACGCCCATCTCCGCGAACCAGGAGGCGGTGCCGTCGCGCAGCCACAGGGGCAGACGACCTCCGACCTCCCGCTCCAGCGTCCAGCGCGCGATCATGTCCCACGCCGCGTGGCCGATGAGCGTGCGCCGCGCCAGGATGCCCACCGGCTGCACCACGCAGGTGTCGCCCTCCAGATCGTACATGCGCCACATGCCCAGACCCGTGCGGGCGGTGTAGGCCTCCGTGTCGTCGGGGCTGACGATGCGCAGGCGCTCCGGCGGCGTGAGCTGCAGGACCCGGGCCAGGTCGCGCTCCGCCATCTCGCACAGTCCCAGGAACGGCGCCACGTAGCAGGGCGCCGCGTCCGCCTTGTAGGCCAGCTCGTAGCGGCCCAGGCGCAGCAGGCCCGGCTCCACCGTCAGGTCCGGCCGCTCCTTGCTCACGATGCCCGAGCACAGCGAACCCAGTCCGTACTCGCGGCCGTCGGCGTCGCGCGGGGCCGCGTAGCCCGGCCAGAAGTAGCGGTGCTGGTGGTCCGGAAAGCCGTGCGCGGCCAGCTCCTCCGCGGAGAAGCGGGGGAACGGGCCGTCGGGATCCAGCTCCGGCAGCAGGGCGGGGTGGCCCGGGACGGCGGGCTCGCCGGCCAGGGCCGCGGCGGCGTACAGGAGCACGGGCAGCAGCAGGGACGGGTGTCGGCTCACGGTCACTTCCCCTTTGCGGCGAGCTCCTTGCTCACCTTGAAGCACTCGGCGGCCTCGCTCTTCTCGCCCAGGGCGTTGAGCGCCACGCCCAGGTTGTTCCAGGCGGCGGAGGTCTCCTCCTGCTCGATGGCCAGCTCGTAGGCCTCCACGGCCTCCTCGTTGCGGCCCAGGGCCCCCAGGGCGATGCCGCGGTTGAAGTGCACGCGGTAGGTGTCGCCCTCCAGACCCTGCAGGACGTCCAGGTCCGCCAGGGCGGCCGCGTGGCTGCGGATCTTCATCTCGGCCAGGATCATGTTGTACCAGGCCTTGGTGTTGGTGGGATCCCCCTCCAACGAGCGGCGGTACGACGCCACGGCCGCCTCGTGGTCGTCGGCGCGCGCGTGGCAGTAGCCGGCTTGGAAGGCGGCCTTGGGATCGGCCTCCAGGGCCACGGAGCGGTCGAAGGCCCGGGCCGCTTCGGCGTAGCGGTCCGTGCGGCGCAGGGCCGTGCCCAGGGCGCGCCAGGCCGGCGCCAGATCCGGCGACGCCTGGACCACGCGCCGCAGCGGCGCCACGGACAGGCTCCACTCGTCCTCGCGCTGCAGGCTGATGGCGTAGTTGTAGAGGAGCTCCGGCGGCGTGTTGGGGTCCGACGCCACGGCGCCCATGAAGCGGCGCGCGGCGGCCGTGTCGCCCAGCACCATGTGGAGCTGGCCGATCTTGGCGGCCAGGCCCTCCTGGCCGGGATCCAGCTCGTAGGCCTTCTCGTAGGCGTCCAGGGCGTCGCGGGTGCGGCGCTCGGCCTCGGCGATGCGGGCCTTGGTGATCCAGCCGCCGGGCCGCTCCGGGGCCTCGGTCACGGCGCGCTGGGCCAGCACCTTGGCCTTCATGGGCTGTCCGGCGTCCAGCCAGGCCGTGGCCAGCAGGGTGAGCAGCTCGTCGTGGTGGGGGGCGGCCTCCAGGGCGCGCTCGTACACGGCGGCGGCCTCGGCCGGGCGGCCGGCCTCGCTCAGCAGACGGGCGTTCTCCGTCCAGAGGGCCAGCCGGCGGTCCACCAGGTAGGCCGACGCGCGGCTGAAGGCGTCCACGGGCTCGCCGCCCACCGCGGCCACCTGCCGCGCGGCCCCGTCGGCGTAGCGGTCCAGAAGCTGCTCCAGCTCCGCGGACCGGTCCTGGGCGTCGAGCAGACGGGCGGCCTGGGCGGCGGTCAGGGCGGTGATCTCGTCGTAGCCGCCGGCGGCGTCCAGGGCCTGCATGTAGGAGGCCAGGGCCTGGGCGTCGTCGCCGGCGCGGCGCCAGGCGTCGCCGATGAGCAGGCCGGCGTCGCGGCCTCCGGCCTCGTCCAGCCGACCGTAGGCCTGGAACTCCATGACGGCCATCTGGGTCTGACCCAGGTTGGACAGGGCCAGGCCCAGGTTCTTGTGGTTGCCCGCCTTGCGCGGCGCGAGCTGCACGGCGTTGAGGAAGGCGTCGCGGGCCTCGGACCAGGCCTCCTTCTCGGCGAAGAGCACGCCCAGGGTGTTGTAGAGGTCGGCGTTGCGGGAGTTCATGGCCAGCAGGCGGTTGACCGCGGCGATCTTCTCGTCCACGGGCAGGTCCGACGCCAGGATCTCGTCGGGGCCCAGCACCACGTCCTCGGCGGGCGCGTCGGCGGGCTGGGCGGCGGCGGCGCCGGCCAGCAGCAGGAGCAGGCCCAGCAGCAGGGCGGCTCCCGACGACGGCGGCGCGAAACGTCGAATCCTCAAGGCGTTCTCCTTCCCGCAAGTCGGCACGGACGGACGGATCATGATAGTGGCCGTCGCTGGGGGTGTCCAGTTCCCCCACGGGCGGCGGGCTTGACCCGGGGCGTCCGTCCATGTTCCTTGTCGCCCATGATCAGCATCGTCCTGTTCGGCACCGGGGGCGCGGTCCCCACGCCCGACCGGTCCCCGTCGGCCTCCTGGCTCACGCTGGACGGCCGCTCTCTCCTGCTGGACCCGGGTCCGGGCGCCCTGGCGCGCCTGGTGGCCTCGCCCCACGGTCCGGACAGCCTGGACGCCGTGGATGCGGTGCTGTTCACCCATCTCCATCCCGACCACTGCGCGGATCTGCTGCCCCTGCTCTTCGCGCTGCGCCTGCGCAGCCTGACGTCGGAGCGGGACCTGCAGCTCATCGGCCCCCGCGGCCTGGCCGCCTATGTGGAAGGGCTGCGCGGCCTCTACGGCGAGTGGGCCGAGCCGCGTCGGCGCCGGCTGGAGGTCCTGGAGCTGGCGCCGGGCCAGGGCCTGTCCACTTCTTCGGACACCGACGGCGGCTGGACGGTCACATCGGCGGACGACGCGCCGGTGCGCGCCTTCCGCGCCGCCCACTTCGAGGACCGCTTCAGCGTCTGGAACCTGGGCTACCGCCTGCGCGACGCCTCCGGTCATACGCTCGCGCTCAGCGGAGATTCCGGACCGTGCGCGGAGCTGGCCGCCGCGGCCCGCGGCGCCGACCTCCTGGTGGTGGAGTGCTCCCTGCCCTCAGGCCGCGAGCTGGAAGGCCACCTGACCCCGGAGCAGGTGGCGGCGCTCTGCCTGGAAACCGAACCGGCCTCCGTGGTGTTGACCCACCTTCCGCCCGGCGAGGCCGGCGCGGAGGCCGCGGCCCTGGTGCGCGCGGCCTGGTCCGGACCCGTGACCCCCGCCCGCGACGGGGATCTGTTCGCCGTCCCCATCCCCCTGCGCGAGGAACGCCCATGAACCGCATCCTGTGCTGCCTGCTGCTGCTGTCCCTGGCCCTGCCCGCCGCGGCCCAGGCTCCCGTGGAGCGCACCAGCGACTACGACCTGGTCCTCATCCACGGCCTGGGCGGCAACGCCACCATCTGGGAGGACACGATCCCGCTGCTGAAGCTGGTCTTCAACGTGTGGACCTTCGAGCTGCCCGGCCACGGCACCACGCCGCCCATCGCCGACGCCACCATCGAGACGGTGAGCCAGGAGCTGGAGGACTACATCGCGGAGCACGGGATCCGGCGGCCCACGCTGGTGGGCCACGGCATGGGCGGGCTGGTGGCCCTGCGCTACGCCTTCGACCGTCCCGACGCCGTGAACCGCGTGGCGCTCATCGACTGCGCCCCCAAGCAGCTCGCCACCGACGAGCAGAAGGCCGCCGTGGCGGACCAGCTGGTGCGCAACTACGACCGCTTCGTGGCCGGCTACTACCTGAACATGAGCCCGCGCGAAGAGGTGAACCAGAAGGCCGTGGACATGGCCCTGCGCACGGACCAGGTGACGTTCCAGCAGCTCCTGCTGAGCAGCTTCGATTTCGACGTGACCGAGGAGCTCAAGCAGCAGTCCATCCCCATCCTGCTGATCGGCAGCGCCATGCTCTTCCCGGATCCGGCCCATGCGCGCCGCGCCATGGAGCTCATGGGCTTCGGCGACGCCCGCGCCATCACCTACAAGACGATGCCGGAAGTGGGGCATTACATGATGATCGAGCAGCCGGGGTACCTGGCCAGCACCATCATCGCCTTCGCCGGCCTCAAGAACTGAGCGGGTCTCCGCACGCCGCCGGGATCGGGCCGTGCCGTCCCGGCGAAGATGTCGTATCATGAGACGTCGTTTCGGTTCCGGACCCCCGTTCCCTCGCGAGGACGAGCCCGACTCCATGCCTAGCCGTCTGCACCGCATCGCCCCGGCGGCCGCCCTCTGCGCGGTCCTCGTCGGAGTGCCCCAGGCCGCGCTGGCCTACATCGGCCCCGGCGCCGGTTTCGCCCTGGGCGGATCCATCCTCTTCGGCGTGGCCGGGGTGCTGGTGGCGCTGGGAGCGCTGCTGCTGTGGCCCCTGCGCACGCTCCTCCGCTGGCTGCGCAGCCGGCGGCGCCTGGGCAAGGCGCGGGCGCGTCGCGTGATCGTGCTGGGGCTGGACGGACTGGACCCGGGCCTGATCAAGGAAGGCTTCCGCGAGGGGCGCCTCCCCCACTTCCGGGCCCTCAAGGAGCGCGGCGGCTTCCGCCCCCTGGCCACCGTGTGGCCGGCCATGAGCCCGGTGGCGTGGAGCGGCTTCGCCACCGGCACCGACGCCGGCAAGCACAACATCTTCGACTTCCTCCAGCGCGACCTGCGCACCTACCTGCCCATCCTCTCGTCCACGAAGATCGAGGGCGGCGGCCGCGTGCTGCGGCTGGGGCCGTTCCGCCTGCCGCTGGGCAAGCCGCGCATCGAGCTGCTGCGGCGCAGCAAGGCCTTCTGGCAGGTGCTGGGCGAGAACGGCGTGAAGAGCACGGTGCTGCGCGTGCCCATCACCTTCCCGCCGGAGAAGGTGGACGGGCAGATGCTGTCGGCCATGTGCGTGCCGGACCTGCGCGGCACCCAGGGCACCTTCAGCTTCTTCACCGCCGGCGAGGTGCAGGGCGGCGTGGACGGGGCGAGCGCGGGCGTGGCGCCGGTGTCGGACGAGGAGACCATCGGCGGCGTGCGCAACCGTCTGGAGCGCCACGGCGCGGGCTACCGCGGCCGGCTGGTGGGACCGGAGGATCCCGACGGCAAGCTCATGACGCTGCCCGTGGACGTGACCGTGGACGCGGCCGCCAAGCGCGCGGTGTTCCGCGTGGACGGACGGGAGTTCGTGCTGGGCCCCGAGGAGAACTCGGAGTGGATCGGCATGACGTTCCGGGCGGGGCCGGGCGTGAAGGCCCAGGGCATCGCCAAGTTCCGGGTGATCAGCTTCGACGACCCCTTCGGCTTCTACGTGACGCCCATCCACATCGACCCGGAATCGCCGGCCATGGCCATCAGCCATCCGGCGCACTACGCCATCGCCCTGGCCAAGCTGCAGGGCAAGTTCGCCACGCTGGGCCTGGCGGAGGACACCTGGGCGCTGAACGAGCGCGTGCTGGACGAGCAGGGCTTCCTGGATCAGGCCTACCAGATCCACGAGGAGCGCAAGACCCAGTTCTTCCACGTGCTGGACCGCCAGCGCACGGGCTCCATCTCCGTGGTCTTCGACGCCACGGACCGCATCCAGCACATGTTCTTCCGCTACCTGGACCCGCGGCATCCGGCCAACGCGGGCAAGGACACGGAGAAGCACCGCCACGCCATCCGCGACCTCTACGACCGCGCCGACGCGCTGGTGGGCGAGACCGTGGCCAGGCTGCGCAAGGGCGACGTGCTCTTCGTGATCTCGGACCACGGGTTCAAGACCTTCCAGCGCGGCGTGAACCTGAACACGTGGCTGCGCGAACACGGCTACCTGTTCCTGCAGAGCGATCCCGCCGCCGGGCCCCTGCCGGTGCTGCCCGCGGACTTCAAGGCCGAGCCCGCGCAGATCGACTGGTCGCGCACCCGCGCCTACGTGAGCGGCCTGGGCGGCTTCTACCTGAACCTTCAGGGCCGCGAGGCCAGGGGCATCGTGACGCCGGAGGCGGCGCCGGCCCTGCTGGAGGAGCTGGCCGCCGCGCTGCGCCCCCTGCGCGATCCGGACCGCGGCTGCGCCTGCGTGAACGCCGTGTGGCTGGCGCCGGAGGTGTACCGCGGGCCGTACACGGGCAACGCGGCGGATCTGGTCATCGGCTTCAAGCCCGGCTACCGCACGGGCTGGGACGCCGCGGTGGGCCGCGTGGGAGGCCGCACCTTCGAGGACAACACGCGGAGCTGGTCCGGCGACCACTGCAACGATCCCCGCGTGGTGCCCGGCATCCTGTTCAGCAGCGTGCCGTTCGCGGAGCGGCAGCCGGCGCTGATCGACCTGGCCCCCACCATCCTGGACCTGTTCGGCATCGCGCGGCCCGCGTGGATGACCGGCCGCAGCTTCCTGCCCCGGGAGGGATCGCGATGATGCGCCGCGGCGCCTTGCTGCTCTTGCTCCTGCTTCTGGCCGCGGACGCCGTCGCCGCGCCGCAGCCCAAGGTGCTCGTCATCGGTTTCGACGGCATGGATCCGGACCTGCTGCGCGAACGCGTGGACCGCGGCGAACTGCCCGCCTTCGCGCGGCTGCTGGAACGCGGCGAGCTGCGCGAGCTGGGCACGGCCGTGCCGCCCCAGTCGCCGGTGGCCTGGTCCAACTTCATCACGGGCATGGACCCGGGCGGCCACGGCATCTTCGACTTCATCCACCGCAACCCCGCGGACATGACGCCCTTCCTGTCGGCCGCCCAGGCCATGGCCCCCCAGCGCTGGTGGAAGGTGGGCGGCTGGAAGTTCCCCCGCGGCGACGCCGGCGGCGTGGAGAACCTGCGCGACGGCACCTCGTTCTGGGAGCTGCTGGCCGAGGCGGGCGTGGACGTGACCATCTTCAAGGTGCCGTCCAACTTCCCGCCGGTGGAGGCCGACGTGCGCTCGCTCAGCGGCATGGGCACCCCGGACGTGCTGGGCACCTACGGCATCTTCACGTACTTCACGGACGATCCCCCCAACGTGACCGACCTCAGCGGCGGCCGCCTGGTGCCGGTGTACCTGGACGACGGCGTGATGGAAGCGGAGATCCACGGCCCGGTGAACGCCTACCGCGAGGGCGACCCGGAGTCGTCGGTGCCCTTCCGCGTGGCGGTGGACCGCGAGCACGGCGGCGCCGTGGTGGAGGTCGCCGGCCGTTCGCTGCTGCTGCGCGAGGGCGAGTGGAGCGAGTGGGTCACCCTGGACTTCGAGCTGGTGCCGCTGCTCAAGTCCGTGTCGGGCGTGTGCCGCTTCTACCTCATGGAGACCTCGCCGGCGTTCCGGCTCTACGTGACGCCGGTGAACATCGATCCGGCCAAGCCGGAGATGCCCATCAGCACGCCGTCCGGCTGGTCCGCCGAGCTGGCGCGGGACCTGGGCCCCTACTACACCCAGGGCATGCCCGACGACACCAAGGCCCTGGAGGAGGGCGTCTTCAGCGACGCCGACTACGTGAGCCAGAGCTCGCAGGTCTTCGAGGAGCGCTACCGCCAGTTCGCCCACGAGCTGGAGCATTTCGCCGCCCACGACGACGGCTTCCTCTTCTTCTACTTCAACAGCCCGGACCAGACCTGCCACACGTTCTGGCGCACCATGGACCACGACCACCCGCGCCACGACGACGAGGCGGCCACCTTCGAGGGCCGCATCGACGAGATCTACCGCGACTGCGACCGCGCCCTGGCCCTGGCCCTGGACCGCCTCAGCGACGACACCCTGATCATCGTCATGAGCGACCACGGCTTCGCGCCGTACTACCGCTCCTTCCACGTGAACCGCTGGCTGTACGAGCACGGCTACCTGAGCCTGCAGCCGGGCGTGGCGCCGGAGGACGTCTCGTACCTGTCGGGCATCGACTGGCGGGACACCGTGGCCTACGCCATCGGGATCAACGGGCTTTACCTCAACCTGCGCGGGCGGGAGAAGCGCGGCATCGTCAACCCGGGCGAGGACCGCGAGGAGCTGCTGCAGGAGCTGGTGCGGGAGCTGGAGGCCGTGGTGGATCCGGAGACCGGGCAGCGCGCCGTCAAGTACGCCTACCGCACCGACGAGATCTACCACGGGCCGCACCTCGCGGACGCGCCGGACATCAACATCGGCTATTTCCGCGGCTACCGCGGCTCCAACGAGAGCGCCCTGGGCGAGGTGCCGCCCACGGTCTTCGCCGACAACATGATGAAGTGGAGCGGCGACCACTGCATGGCCGCCGACGAGGTGCCGGGCATCATCATCAGCAGCCGCCCCGTGCTCAAGGCGGACCCGGAGCTGCTGGACCTGGCGCCCACCTTCCTGGAGCTCTACGGCCTGGAGCCGCTGCCGGAGATGCGCGGTTCCTCCATCTATCGAGAGGGGAAGTGATGTTCGGACCCAAGGTCAAGGTGGACAAGGATCTCATGGTGAAGATCCAGAAGTACGCGGGCATCGCCGGCTACAGCTCGCCGGAGGAGTTCGTGCGGCACGTGCTGGAGAAGGAGATCGCCAAGTTCGAGGAAGGCGGCGGCTCCGAGGACGAGATCCGCAAGCGCATGCAGGGCCTGGGCTACATCTCGTAGGAGATCCATGGGTGCGGCCAAGCTGGTGAACCGCTTCTTCGATCTGCTCTGGGCCCCGTTCGGCGGCCACGGCTGGCTCGCGCTCGCCGTGGTGTCGGCCCTGACCGGGATCCTCCTGCTGTGGCTGTTCAAGCTGGTCACGCCGCAGGCGCGCCTGGCCGCCGCGCGCCGCCGCCTGCTGGGCCACCTCTACGAGATGGGCCTCTACCAGGACGATCTGCCCACCCTCATGCGCGTGCAGGGCGCCCTGGCCTTGGCCAACCTGCGCTACGTGACCCTCACCCTGCCGGCCCTGCTGGTGCTGCTGCCGCCGGCGGCCCTGGTCCTGGTGCATCTGGAGGCCCGCTACCAGCATCCCGCCCTCGTGCCGGGCGAGACCGTGCTGGTGCGCGCGCACGTGGATCCCGGCCGGCCCGGACTTGTGGACGCCCTGCGCCTGGATCCCGGCGCAGGGCTGGCCCTGGACGCGCCGCCCGTGCGCGACGCCGCGGGCTCCGCGGTCTGGTGGCGGCTGCGCGTGGAATCGCCCGGCCGTCACGAGGTGACCCTCTCCGACGGCGCCTCCGGCCGCTGGACCAAGGCCGTGAAGGCCGACGCCGGCGTGCGTCCCGCCTCCCTGCGCCGCGAACGCGGCGGCGCGTGGCGGGCGCTGATCGACCCCGCCGAACCGCCCCTGCCAGCAGACGGCCCGCTCGCCGCGGTGGAGCTGCGCACGGCGCCGGAGCCCGACTGGTTCGCCCAGCGGTGGTTCTGGGGCTTCTGCGTCTTCTCCGTGGCGGGGGGATTGGCCGTGAAGCGCTGGTTGAAGGTGGAGCTCTAGCCCCTAGAAGCCCGCCGCGGCCGCGGTGCGGACGATCCTGATCCCGATGTAGTTGGTGCCCAGGCTGGCCTGCCGCGAACTCCGGTTGGAGGAGCGGCAGTTGAGCGCCTTGTTCAGGGTGCCGTTGGCCGACGTGCCGCCGCGGGTGGTGCGGTAGCTGCCCGTGATGGTCACCACGGGGTCGAACACGGTTCCGCTCTCGTAGCGGGGCGTGCTCACGTCGTTGACCCACTCGAAGAGATTCCCGTGCATGTCGTAGAGGCCCCAGTCGTTGGGCAGGAGCTGCGCCACGGGATGCGGCCGGATCTCCGAGTTCCCGCAGTACCAGCCGTAGTCCATCAGCACCGGCTCCTGGCACTCCTCGTTGGTGCCGTACCCCCCGCAGAACGACATCACCACGTCCGGGTTGGCGCGGCAGGCGTACTCCCACTCCGCCTCGGTGGGCAGGCGGTAGCCCGCGGCGCCGTAGGGGTCGTTGCCGTTGCAGAGCCAGTCGGCGCCGTAGCTGCGGGGCAGGCCCTCGTAGTCGTTCATGAGGTCGCAGAAACGGGCGGCGCCGTACCAGGAGAAGGCCACCGCGGGATGATCCGGCTGCAGGCCCCAGCCGGCGTCGCGCAGGCGGAAGGTCCCGTCGGAGAACTCGAACTCGCAGGTGGCCACCTGCAGGTTCACCAGGGTGAGGCCCACGTCGTCGGAAGGACGCACGGCGAGGCCGTCGCAGGTCAGGGTGCCCTGGTCGTAGCCCCACTGGAGCAGGGCCACGGCCTGGGCGTTGGTCAGCTCGGTGACGGCCACCTCGAAGTCCCGCGTGAGGATGACCTGGTGCTGCGGGAACTCGTCCACCTCGAAGCCCAGGGAATCCGTGTGGCAACCCATGAGGTAGAGGCCCGCGGGCGCGGTGTTGCGCGCCGGCGTGGGCAGGAAGTCCACGGCGTGGGTGAGGTCCGTGCCCGAGGTCAGCACGACGTCCACCGGCCTGGGCGTGAGCCAGCCGGAGGCCGGCGTCCAGGTCACGGTGTACGCGCCGGGAGCGAGGTCGGCGAGCACGGCCGGGCCGACGCCGCTCCACGGCGGACCGCCGTCGGCGTCGGTCACGGTCCAGGCCGCGTCCGCCCGCGAAGGCGCCAGAGCCAGGTCCGCGGAGCGCAGCCCGTACTGGCCGCGCACCACCTCGATGCCGCCCTCCGCCACCTCGCGCACCGCCGCGGCGGGGACCGGGGTGTCGTAGCCGTCCACGGCGCCCCAGGTCAGCGTGTAGGTCCCGGCCTCCAGGTCCTCCAGCACGCCGGCGCCGGTGCCGGCGTCCGCGAATCCGTCCGGACCGGCCACGCTCCAGGGCGCCGCCAAGCCTTCGGGCATGGGTTCGACGACCAGCGACGCCCCTTCGCGGTAGGTTCCCGCCAGGGCCAGCTCGCCACCGGCCGTCAGCGTGCCCGTGGCGCTCGCCGGCGCGGGCGCGAACCAGCCCTCCACCGACCCCCAGCTCAGCTGATACGCGCCGGGCGTCAACCCGGTGAGGCGCTGCGTGCCGGCGCCCTGGTGGCTGTAGCCCCCGGGTCCGAAGAGCAGCCACGGCGCCGCCAGGGTCTCCGGCAGCACGGTGACCTGGATCACGCCGACGGGGTCGGGAGCGGAGGGATCTCCGCCGCAGCCCGGGCCTGCGGCGAGGGCCAGGAGCAGCAGAAGCGCGGCGGGAATGACGAGGGGGCTTGTCTTCATGATCACAGGATACGGAGGAACGGGGGCGGCGCACAACTCACTCTTTGCGCAGGGCCTCCACCGGGTCCATCCGCGCCGCCCGGTTGGCCGGATACAGTCCGAAGAACACCCCGATGGAGCAGCTGAACAGCACCGCCACCACCACCACCAGCGGCCGCACCGCGAAGGGGAACTCCAGCAGGCGGGTGGCCGCCCAGGCGCCCAGGTAGCCCAGCCCCACGCCCACCACGCCGCCCAGGCCGGTCAGCACGGCGGCCTCCACCAGGATCTGCCGCAGCACGTCGCCGCGGCGGGCGCCCACGGCCATCCGCACGCCGATCTCCCGCGTGCGCTCGGTCACCGAGATCAGCATGATGTTCATCACGCCGATGCCCCCCACCATCAGCCCGATGGACGACAGCACCACCAGCACCAGGGCCACGCCCTGGGTGATGCGGTCCACGAGCTCGCCGTAGGTCTCGGAGGCCACGATGGCGAAGTCGTCGTCCTGGCCCGGCCGCAGCCCGCGCACCTTGCGCAGCGCGCCCACCAGATCGGCCTCCACGGCGTCCGTGCTCCAGCCGTCGCGCACGGTGACGGCCATGGCGCGGTCCTCGCGCTCGCGCACCAGGAAGTCGCGCTCGTAGCTGGTCCACGGCGTGACCACGAAGTTGTCGCCCATCTGGCCCAGCACGTGGCGCCGGCTGGCCATGGCGCCCACGATCTCGTACTCCTCCCCCTCGATGCGCAGGCGTTTGCCCACCGGGTCGGTCTTGGGGAAGAGGGTCTGGCGCGGGCCGTCGCCCAGCACGCACACGCGGCGGCGGGCGGCCAGGTCGTCGGCCGTGAAGAAGCGGCCCTCGCCCAGGCTGAAGGAGTAGAGGCTGGCGAACTGGTCCGACGCCCCGAACACCTGCACGATGTTGGTGCGGTTCTCGCCGTAGTTGAGGATGGTGCCGTCGTTCATCTGCACCATGTAGTCCACGCCCGCCACGCCGGGCAGCGATTCCGCGGCCTCGACGCACTCGGGCATGATCTGCGGCCGGCGCAGCATGGCCTCCATGTCCTCGCCGCCCAGGCCGGTGAAGCGCGCCACGTAGAGATAGGGCTTCGCGGACGAGACGATGTCGTTGCGGATCTTCCCGCTCAGCCCGCCCACGATGGTGGTGATGGCCAGCAGCGTGGCCACGCCGATGGCCACGCCCAGGATCAGCAGTCCGCTGCGCAGCTTGCGGCCGCGGATGGTGTGCAGGGCCTGACGGACCCCCTCGGCGGCGTGCATCCTATTCATGGCGCAGCGCCTCCACCGGATCCAACCCCGCGGCCTTCCACGCCGGATAGGTGCCGAAGACCAGCCCCAGCACGAACGTCACGCCCAGCCCCAGCGCCGGCGCCCAGCTCGCGAAGGCGAAGGGCAGCGGGCTGGCCGCGGCGATGGCCAGCGCCAGCCCCAGGCCGATGAGGATGCCCAGCACTCCCCCCGCCAGCGACAGCGTGACCGACTCCACCAGGAACTGCCAGAGGATGGCCAGCCGCGTGGCGCCCACCGCCTTGCGCACCCCCACCTCGCGCGTGCGCTCGGTCACCGCCACCAGCATGATGTTCATGAGCACGATGCCGCCCACCACCAGGCTGATGCCCACCAGGGGCGTGAGCGCAGCGTAGATGGCCTTGGACACGCCGGACCAGAGCTGCAGCAGCTCGTCGCGGGTGACCACGCCGAAGTCGTCGTCCTCCATGGGGCGCAGCCGGTGCCGCACCCGCATGAGCGCGCGCGCCTCCTCCTGGGCCGACTCCATCTCCGTGAGGTCGTCCACCGCCACCTTGATGTCCACGGACTCGCGCGCGCCGAAGACCTTGAGGTGCGTGGTCACCGGGATCACCGCGAAGCGGTTGCGGCTGTTGCCCAGCACGGTGCCGCGGTCCTCCACCACGCCCACCACCTCGAGGTGGCGGCCGCCCAGCTTCACGGTGCGGCCCACCGGGTCGTCCAGCTCGGGGAAGAGGTCCCGCGCCACCTCCCAGCCCAGCACCGTCACGGGGCGGCTCGCGGCCACCTCCTGCGGCGTGATGTGGCGGCCCGCGTGCAGGGGCAGGTCCTCCAGCAGGGGGTAGTCGGCGGTCTTGCCGCGCACGGTGACGCCGCGCGAATCGCGGCCGCGGCCGCGCAGGTCCGCCGTGCGCTCCACGTGGGCGCCCACCACGCCGGCCGTCTCCATCTTGCGGCTCAGCCAGCGCACGTCGTCCAGGGTGAGGTCGGGGTTGTCCAGGGACTCCAGGAAGGCGTCCAGGTCCGTGAGGATGGCGAACATGTTCACCCGCGACACGGTGAACACGTTGGAGCCCTCCTCCAGCACCTTCTGCCGCGCGTAGATGTCCACGCCGTTGATGAGCGACACCACCGCGATCACGCTCATGGTGCCCACGATGTTGCCCAGCAGGGTCAGGAAGGTGCGCAGCTTGTGGGTCCGCAGGCTGCCCAGGGCGATGCGCACGCCTTCCAGGAGGTTCATGGCCTAGCGCCCGCGCTTCTTCTCGGCGTCGGCGGGCTTCACCGCGTCGCCGTGCTCCAGATCGCGCAGCTCGCGGAACGGGCCGGTGACGATGGTCCAGCCCGCCTCCACGCCGGCCAGGGCCTGGAAGTCGTCCTCGCCGGTGATGCCCAGGGTCACGGGCACGAACTCCGCCGTGCCGTCCTGGATGCGGAACACGCCCTCGCGCTCCTCGCGCTCCACGCTGTCGGGAGCGGCGGCGCGGGGACGGCCGCGGCGGCGCTCGGCGCGGGGCCGCGGCGGCCACTCGCGCACGGTCACGGCGCCGATGGGCAGGGCCAGGGCCTGGTCGGCCGACGCCACGCGGATGTCGGCCTTGGCGGAGAGGCCGGGCCGCACGCCCGGCACGTCGTCGGTCAACGTGACCGTGACCTTGAAGTCCACGGCCTGCCGGTTCTGCCCCGTGCTGGTGTAGATGGGGCTGTTGCCCACCTCGGTCACCACGCCGGCGAAGGTGGTGTCCGGAAAGGCGTCGATCTCCACGCGCACCGGCTGACCCACCGCCACGCGCACCACCTCGGTCTCGTCCACGTCCACCTCGGCCTCCATGGTGGAGAGGTCCGAGATGACCAGCAGCACGGTGCCGGCCACGTTCAGGGTGCCCATCACCGCGTTCTCGCCCTCCTCCACGTCCAGGCGCGTGACCACGCCGCTCATGGGGGCGGTGATGGTGACCTTGTCCAGGTCGTGGGCGGCCTTGTCCAGGTTGGCGCGGGCCTGGGCCAGGCGGGCGCGGGCGGCGTCGGCGCGGGCCCGGTCCACGGTCAGCGTGGTGCGGGCGGCGTCCAGCTGCTCGTCGGTGGCCACGCCGCCGCGGTGCAGCTCCTCCAGCCGCTCCAGATCCTTGGCCGACTTGGCCGCGGTGGCGTCGGCCAGCGCCTGGTCGGCGCGCGCCGTGGTCACCGACGCCTCCGCCGCGCGCACCGCCGACGCCGCCTCCACCGGGTCGATCTCCAGCAGCACCTGCCCGGCCTGAACGGTATCGCCCTCCGCCACGGCCAGCCGCGTGATGCGGCCCATGGTGTTGGCGCTCACGTCCACCTTGCGCTTGGGCGTGAGCGAGCCCGAGGCGGTCACCGTCTCCACCAGATCCTTGCGTCCCACCTGGGCGGTCTCCACCGCCACGGCCTTGCCGCCCTTGTGGCGCAGATTGCCCACCACGAGCCCCGCCACCACCAGCACGCCGATCAGGATCAGCCACTTCTTCACGATCGCCTCCCCCGCCGCGCCCGCGGCCGCCTAGGACACCAGACGCGCCACGCCGAACATCACGGAAACCATCAGCAGCCAGGCGCCGCCGGCCACGGCCGCGGCCTTGCTCCGGGCGAAGCCGTGCACCGCCTCGTGGCCCAGCACCACCAGGGCCACGGCCCAGAGGCTGAAGACGTCGAAGAACGACAGGAGCTGGAACATGGGATCCAGCGGCCCCCGGTCCGCCACCAGAAGTGCCGGCCCCAGCGAGACCCTCAGCGACGATCCCGTGGCCAGCACCAGCGGCAGCTTCACCAGCGACCCCAGCCCGATGCCCACCACGTTGGCCCAGAAGAGCACGCCCAGGATCTGCTGGTAGGTGGCGCGCCCGCCCGCGAGCCGGCCGAAGAGCAGGTAGACCAGCGACATGATCAGCAGCGAGACCAGCACGCTGAAGCCGGCCTGCAGACCGCTCATGAGGCGGTCCTTGAGGCCCATGTCCTCGAACTGGGCGTAGGCCTGCTCGATCTCCTCCGGCGGCAGGTGCCGGCCCAACGACGTCTCCTGCATCATGTCCAGCTGCTCCGGGCCCGCGATGGGGACGGTGGCCGCGGCCAGCACCGCCACCATCAGGACGATGGCCAAGGCGGCCGCCGTCCAGCGCGGCTCCGCGCGCACGGCCTCCATGGCCGCCCGCGGCGCCACGACGATGGCGTAGAAGCGCGAGAAGACCGTCTCGTTCATGGGGACTCCCTGGGTCACGGGCCAGGCCGCCGCGGCGGCAACTCCTTGGTCGCACACGGATTCGACCATAACGACGCAGCGCTGCCTTGACAAGCGCGGAGCCTTGGCCTAGATTCCCCCCTTGCCGGTCCGACCGGCGGACATCCCAATATGGTGGCGGCTTAGCTCAGTTGGTTAGAGCAACGGAATCATAATCCGTGTGTCCGGGGTTCGAATCCCTGAGCCGCTACCACTTTTTTTTGCCCTCCGGTGGCCGTCATGCCTCCCTCCCCCGCGTCCCTCACCCGTGCCGTCGTCGATCTGGATCGCCTGCTGCCTTCCGGCGCCGGGGTTCTCGTGGCCTTGTCCGGCGGTCCCGATTCCGTGCTGCTCCTGCGCGCCGCGGCCGCCCGCCGCGACTCCGGCGGCGGACCGGTGGAGGCCGCCCACCTCCACCACGGCCTGCGCGGCGCCGACGCCGACGCCGACGCCGCCTTCTGCGCCGACCTCTGCGCCCGGCTGGGCATCCCCCTGCACCGCGAATCCCTGGCCTGGCCTCCCGGCGCCGCTCCGGGCGAGGCCGCCCTGCGCGACGCCCGCCACGCCTTCCTGCGCCGCGTGCTGGCGGATCGGCCCCCGCTCGCCGCCGTGGCCCTGGGCCACCACGCCGACGACCAGGCCGAGACCGTGCTGCTGCGCCTCTTCCGCGGCACGGGCCCCGACGGCCTGCGCGCCATGGCGCCGCGCCGGGGCTCCTGGGTGCGTCCGCTGCTCCGCTGGACCCGGGCGGAGGTGGAAGCGGTCCTGACGACCCTGGACCAGCCCTGGCGCATCGACGCCACGAACGTGGGCGACGCCAATCTGCGCGCCCGCCTCCGCCGCGACCTGGTGCCCGTGCTGCGGGAGATCTTCGGCCCTTCCGCCCTGGCGGGCCCGGCCCGCACCGCCGCCATCGCCGCCCGCGACGCCGCGGCCCTGGACCGCCTGGCCGCGGCCCGGCGGCGCGCCTGGGACCGCCGCGGCCTGCCTACCGACGCCCTGCCCTGGCCCATCGCCGCGCACCTGCCGCCGGCGCTGCTGCTCCGCGTGGTCCGCCGCATCGTGGCGGAGCGGGAGCCGGGCCCCTCCCCGCTGACGGAGGAGCGGCTGACCGCCCTGGCGGCGTGGCTGCCCGGGTCCGGGGCCGGCACCGCCCTGGAGCTGGGCGCCGGCTGGCGCGCGGTGCGCTCGCAGGACCTGCTGCGGATCGTACGCGGGGATGCGACCGTCGCGCCGCGGCCACGGCCGCGGCTCCACACCGCCCCCGGCGTGCCCGCGGACCTGGACCCGTGCGCACCCGAGGCCGGCCTGGCCCCGCCCGACGACCGCTGGCGCCTGGCCCTGCCCGCCGCCGCCCTGCGCGGCCGGGCTCGCCTGCGGCCCTGGCGGCCGGGAGACAGGCTGCGGCCGATCGGACTGGACGGGACCAAGAAGGTGAGCGACCTTCTGCGGGAGGCCCGCGTGCCGCGGGACCGCCGCGGCGACGTCCTGCTGGTCGAGGACGACGACGGTCCGCTCTGGCTGGTGGGACTGGCCCGCGACGAGCGCACCCGGTGGTTGCCGCACACGGATGAGGCCGTTACACTGACCGTTGGTTTTCGGGATGCCGACGCCCGTCCGGACGCCGATTGATCGGCGCGATCCCCCCGGATCGGCCTGCACGGACGCCTGACCGCAAGGAGACGCATGTCCCAGGACAACAAGCCCCGCGGCCCCGGCCGCCGCGGCGGACTGCCCGGCCGCACGGCCGGCTTCTGGCTGCTGCTGCTGCTGCTCGTGTTCATGACGTTCCAGATGATGTCCATCGACCGGGACCCGGTCCATGAGATCAGCTGGACGGCGTTCAAGAACCAGGTGGAAGTGGGCAACATCCGCTCGCTGACCAAGACCAACCGCGAGGTGGAGGGCGAGCTGGTCGAGCCCACGGAGATCCCGCTGTCCAACGGCAGCGCGCCCGTGGTGCAGCGCTTCCGCCTGGTGCTGCTGGCGGAGGACCCGGCGTTTCCGGAGTGGGTGCGCGAGCACAACCCGGAGGCCTACCTGCGCGGCGACACGCCCAAGACGAGCTGGCTGTCGGTCATCGTGACCTACTACCTGCCGTTCCTGCTCATCCTGGTGCTCTGGCTCTTCTTCATCCGCCAGATGCAGGGGGGCAGCAACAAGGCCTTCAGCTTCGGCAAGTCCAAGGCCAAGCTCATCAACATGGACAAGCCCACGGTCACCTTCCAGGACGTGGCGGGCTGCGACGAGGCCAAGTACGAGCTGCAGGAGATCATCGACTTCCTGCGCTCGCCCAAGAAGTTCCAGCGCCTGGGCGGCCGCATCCCCAAGGGCGCCCTGCTGGTGGGTTCGCCCGGCACGGGCAAGACGCTGCTGGCGCGCGCCGTGGCCGGCGAGGCGGGCGTGCCCTTCTTCAGCATGAGCGGCTCGGACTTCGTGGAGATGTTCGTGGGCGTGGGCGCCTCGCGCGTGCGCGACCTCTTCGAGCAGGGCAAGAAGAACGCGCCCTGCATCATCTTCATCGACGAGATCGACGCCGTGGGCCGTCACCGCGGCGCCGGCCTGGGCGGCGGCCACGACGAGCGCGAGCAGACCCTCAACCAGCTCCTGGTGGAGATGGACGGCTTCGAGAGCAACGAGGGCGTGATCCTGGTGGCGGCCACCAACCGTCCCGACGTGCTGGACCCGGCGCTCATGCGCCCGGGCCGCTTCGACCGCCGCATCACCGTGGACGTGCCGGACCTCAACGGCCGCGAGGCCATCCTGCGCGTGCACATGCGCCGCATCCGCATGGCCGACGACATCGAGCCGCGCCGCATCGCCGCGGGCACCAGCGGCCTGGCGGGCGCGGACCTGGAGAACCTGGTCAACGAGGCCGCCCTGCTGGCCGCGCGCAAGAACCGCACGGAAGTCACCATGGACGACTTCTGGGACGCGCGCGAGAAGGTCATGATGGGCCCCGAGCGCCGCAGCCTCATCCTCTCGGACGAGGACAAGCGCATCACCGCCTACCACGAGGCCGGCCACGCCGTGCTGGCGCAGGTGCTGGAGCACGCGTCGGACACGGAGAAGGTCACCATCGTGCCGCGCGGGCAGGCCCTGGGCCTCACCTTCACGCCCCCGGAGAAGGACGAGCACCACCAGAGCCGCAGCATGTTCCTGGACCGCATCTGCATGGCCCTGGGCGGGCGCGTGGCGGAGGAGATCTTCATCGGCGAGATCCACACCGGCGCCTACTCGGACATCAACATGGTCTCGGACCTGGCGCGCACCATGGTCACGCGGGTGGGCATGAGCGACCTCATGGGCCCCATCTCCTACGCCGAGGGCGAGGAGCAGGTGTTCCTGGGCCGCGAGTACGGCCGCCGCAAGAGCATGAGCGAGCGCACGCTGCAGCTGGTGGACGACGAGGTGAAGCGCATCGTCTCCGAGCAGTACGAGCGCGCCCGATCGTTGCTGAAGAAGCACGAGGCCGAGGCCCGCACCATGGCCGAGGCCCTGCTGGAGCGGGAGACCCTGGACCGCGAGGAGATCGCCCTGATCATGAAGGGCGAGCCCCTGCCCGCCATGGAGGTGGAGGTGGCGCCGCCGCCGCCGGTGGAGCCCGCGGCGGAGCCCGCGAGCGAGCCTGAACCGCCCGCGGACGAGGACGCCTGGGGCCGGAACCTCAACACGGAATGACCCGCGATCCCCATCCGAGTCCCTCCTCCGCAGCGGCGCCGGCCTCCGGCGCCGCTGCGTTCCTGTTGGGCGACCGCGCCCTGACGCCGCCGGGCCGGCCTCTGGTCATGGGCATCCTCAACGCCACGCCGGACAGCTTCCACGCGGCCTCGCGGGTGGACGCCCGGGCCGCCGCGGACCTGGCCCGGGCCATGGCCGACGCCGGGGCCGAGCTGCTGGACGTGGGCGCCGAGTCCACGCGCCCCGGCTCCGCGCCGGTGGACGCCGAGGCGGAGCTGCGGCGCCTGCTGCCCGTGGTGGAGGCCGTGCGCCGGGTCTGCGACCTGCCCCTGACCGTGGACACCCGCCGGGCCGCGGTGGCCCGCGCCGCGCTGGACGCCGGCGCCGACGGCATCAACGACGTGAGCGCCGGCCGCGACGATCCCGAGCTGCTGCCCCTGGCCGCGGCGCGGGGCGCGGGCCTGGTGCTCATGCACATGCAGGGCACGCCGGCCACCATGCAGACGGCGCCGGCGTACGCGGACCCCGTGGCCGAGGTACGCGCCTTCCTGGCCGAGCGGGCGACAGCCGCCGAGGCCGCGGGCGTGGACCCGCGCCGCATCCTGGTGGATCCGGGCATCGGCTTCGGCAAGACCCTGGAACACAACCTGGCCCTGCTGCGCGGGCTGGCCCGGGCGGCCGGCGGGCGGCCGTGCCTGCTGGGCGCGTCGCGCAAATCGTTCATCGGCCGTCTGACGGGGGCGGAGACGCCGGACCGCCTGGGCGGCAGCCTGGCCGCGGCGGCCGCGGCCCTGGACGCCGGCGCGGCCGTGGTGCGCGTGCACGACGTGGCCGCCACCCGCCAGTTCCTTGACGTCCTGGCCGCGATCCGACGTTGAGGCGCGGCGGCGCCTGGAGTAAGCTCGGCCGCCGAAGGAGCAACCACCCACCCCGATCCCGCGAGCGAGCATGCTGGACGCCATCGCCAACAGCCTGATCATCGACGTCCTCGACATCCTGATCGTGGCGTTCCTGCTCTACCGCCTGCTGCTGCTGGTGCGCGGCACGCGGACGGTGCAGATGTTCATCGGCCTGGCCCTGCTGGTGATGCTGAGCTGGATCGCGGACCGGCTGGGGATGATCGTGGTGAAGCAGATCATCTCCTCGCTGCAGACCGTGTGGGTGGTGGCGTTCATCATCATCTTCCAGCCGGAGCTGCGCACCGCCCTGACCTACCTCGGGCGGCGGCGCGGGCTGAACATCTTCACCGCCCAGGACGACCTGCCCTCGGAGCAGGAGGTGGTGCGCGCGGTGGAGCGCCTGTCGCGGCGCGGACTGGGCGCGCTCATCGTGCTGGAGCGGGAGATCAGCCTGGGACGCTGGGCGCGCACGGGCACCATGATCAACGCCGATGTGACCAGCGAGCTCATCGAGTCCATCTTCACCGTGCCCGGCCCCCTGCACGACGGCGCCATCATCGTCTCGCGGGACAAGGTGGTGGCGGCGAGCTGCATCCTGCCCATCACCGAGCGCACCGAGTTCGGCTTCATGCTGGGCACGCGGCACCGCGCGGCCATCGGCCTGAGCGAGCTGTGCGACGCCGTGGTCATCGTGGTCTCGGAGGAGACGCGGGCCATCAGCCTGGTCTACCGCGGCGAGATCCGGCGCGGCCTCTCCGGCGACGACCTGACCGCCGAGCTCAACCGCATCTTCACCCTCACCAACCGCGCCGAGACGGACGAGGATGCGCCGGCGGCCGCCGACGCCTGACCCCCGCCAGGACCCGCAGCCCCAGCTCCGACGACACCGCCAGCGCCGCCACGGCCTGGGCGGCGGCCAGCAGCAGCGGCCGCTCCTCCACCGCATGGGGCCCGGGCAGCGGCGCCCTCCCCTCCAGCACCCGCGGCCCCGGCCCGCACCACAGGGCGCGCAGGCGCAGCTCGCGGCGGCGGGGATCCACCGCCACGTCCAGCAGACGGACGCGGGGATCGAGAAGGACGGCGAGTCGGACGGCGAGATGGCGCGCGGCGGTGTGCGGGGACATGGCTGCTCCTTGGACGAGACTCGGGGTGGGCCGTCGGCCGGAGCAGTGAGGCGCCCTTGCACCGACCGACGGGACCCTGCGACACGGCGGAGCCTCCCGTTCTCCTCCTCGTCGCCCCCGCGGCCGGACTGCAAGTCGGCGGCCAGCGGACGCGCGGGGTCGAGCCGAAAGCTAACCTGGCCTGAGGTGGCTGGTTGCGACGGCGGCGGGGGCGCGACGTCGGCGGCGAGGCGGAGAGGGCGTCGGGTAACGCGAAGCGCCGCCCCTGCGGGCGGCGCTTCAACTGGTCCATCGGCAAGGAGTTGCGGGAACGTCGACGGTCGGATCAGACCGCTTCCAGCGGCACAGCATCCAGAGGGATCTCCTCCAGCTCCCAGGCCGGCACGTCCGCAGGCGCCTTGGCCGTCTCGGCCAACCGGCCCCCGAGCCAGAGCCCCAGGAGCTCCAGGGCCAGGACCTCGCCGCTGCGGTAGGAGGCCAGGCCGCCCCGGCCGCTGCGCACCGCCAACAGGCCGTGCAGGGCCCCGCTCTCGCGCGCGGGGACGAGCAGATCGGCGCCGCATCGATGCAGCAACGCCAGCTCCGCGAGCCCGCAGGACTCGCGGTCCACGTGCTCGACCTCCAGGATCCCCCGGGCCGCTTCGAGCTGGCGCACCAGGTCGCCCGTCTCCGCCGGGCCATCAAGATGGCTCGGACCCTGGAGGCGGCCGTCGCGCACCGGCACCACGACCGCCCGCTCCGCCAGGCCCGCCTGCTGCAGGACCGACAGGGCGGCGGCGGCGAGTCCGGCGCCGGCGGCGTCGAGGTTCCGGGACAGACCCTGGAGGGGCCGCGGAGCGTGCTCCACGGGATCCCGTTCCCGGCGTCCGCCCACCTCCACGTGCTGCAGGGAATCCAGAGGAAGATTGCGGGCCGCGTCCAGGCCCTCGGCCTCCGGCAACGGCAGCTCGCCTCGGGCCCGGGCCAGCCGCCAGCGGATCACGCTGTTGGCCCCCAGGACCACGAGGCTGGCGCCCCGGTCCAGCAGGGAACGTTGCCAGGCCACCATGGCCCGGACCAGGTACGGACTGGCGGAGCCGAGCCGGCGCAGGTCCAGGACCACGCGGCGCGCGGCGCGCACGGTCGGATCCGTGGCGACGGCCTCGAGCCGCGCCACGTCGCCATGCCCGCTCACGCCGAAGCAGGCCACCGCCACCGAGTGGGGCGGGTCCAGCTCCCGGACCTCCAGCCCGAAGTCCATGGTCAGACGAGCTCCTTGGCCAGCCAGCCGTCCAGCACGCGGCGCAGGAAGCGCCACTCGCTGCCGACCTTCTTCGCGGGGATCTTGCCTTCCTTGGCCAGACGGCAGACGGTCTTGACGTGCATCTTGAGGTACTCGGCGGCCTCGACCGACGTCATGACCTGGGTGACGGTCTCCTCGGCCCCGATGTAGATGGCGCCGAATTCCTTGGTGTCCGTGCTCATGGTGTGTCGCTCCCGGAGTCGGTGTTGCAATGCCCGGTGATGTCACCGGCCCCGACTGCAACTCCCATGCCCCAAGTGCAAATCCGGGTCGGCGCAGCCGCAAAGCCTGCCCGCCAGGGTGTTTCGAGACATCATGGGACGTCATGGAATGGCGCACGCCCGCCTCGGGCCGTGCGAGGCACACGGCGGGCGTGCAAACCGCAAGCGGGCAGCGAGGGACGCGGCGCGGTCAGCGCCGGGTGAGGAATTCGGCGATCTCCCGGTGCAGGGAGTCGCGGCCGTGGGCCTCCAGGATCATGTGCCCGCCCGTGGGGAACAGCCGGAAGCGGGAGTTCCGGTGGCGGGAGCGCTTCTGGAGGTGGCGCAGGGACGAGGGGTCGATGCGGGGGTCGTCCTCGCAATGGGCCGCGTAGATGGGCAGGTCCAGCTTGGACACCAGGGGCTTGGCGCCCTCCATGGCGTCGAAGACCTCCAGGTTCCAGCCCAGGCGGCGGCGCAGGAAGGGCAGCCGGTGCAGGCCCAGCAGCAGCATGAGCCGGGTCTGGAACGGCACGCGGGGATTCAGGGCCGGCGCCAGCAGGGTCAGGGAGCGGGGGCGTTCCTCCACGGCCAGGTGCAGCGCCAGGGCGGCGCCGAAGCTGAAGCCCACCACATGCACCTGCCGGTAGGCCCGGGCCAGGGCCGCGTAGCGCAGGCGCGACTCGTGCAGGCAGGTCTTCCAGCGGGCCTCCGGCGGCGAGGCGGTCTCACGGCCATGCCCCGGCAGCAGGATGTTGGCGATGGTGAAGCCGCGCTCGTAGAGGTGGTCCGCCAGGGCCTTCAGATCGCCCGGGTTGCCCGTGGAGCCGTGGATCAGCAGCACGGCGGCCTCGGCGTCGGCCCGCACGCGGATCTGGGAGCGCTGGCCCTGGTCCACGCCGTCCAGGCGTTCCAGCTCCGCTTGGAGCCGCTCCTCGGCGCGCATCATGATGCCGGCGGCCTGGGGCGACAGGGTCTCGTCGCCGCGGCTGGCGGCCAGCTCCCACGCGGTGAGGCAGAGCTGCTGGGTGCGGGCGTCGTCGGGATTGGCGGCGGGCTTGCGGTCGGACACGGATCACTCCTCGGGGGGCTCGGCGGGCGCGACCGGATCGAGGTCGCAGGGTCGGTCGGCGATGACGTCGGGCCAGTCCTCCTGGTCCAGACGCTCCAGAACGGCGTGGTCGGGATGCTTGCCGCTGAGGACGAAGGCCGTGCCCATGCCCAGGCGTTTGGCGGTGACCAGGTCGGCCACCGGATCATCCGAGATAAATAGAGCGTCCGCGGCGTCCACGCCAAGCCTTTTCAGGGCCTCGCGGTAGATCCGCTCCCGCGGCTTGCCCACGATCACTGGGTCGCGGCGGGCCAGCGGCGCCAGGGATTCCACATGGCAGCCGGGCCCCAGGCGGCGGCGGCCGGCCTCGTCGAGCCAGAAGAGGTTGCGGTGCAGGGCCACCAGCTCCGCGCCCTGGTCCAGCAGGGCGGGCAGGGCGCGGTCCAGGTCCGCCAGGTCCAGGTGGGGGTTGGCGCCCAGGACCACGGCGTCGCAGGGGCCGCCGTCCGCCAGGCTGAAGCCGGCGGACTCCCACCACGGCCGGAGGCGGGGGTGTCCCAGCCAGAGCAGCCGGGTCTTGCCCCAGCCGCGCAGGAGGGAGACGGCCACGTCCAGGACTCCCACCACGTCGTCCGCCGTGACGCCGTAGCCGGCCGCGGCCAGCGCGGCCGCCTGCTCGGCCGGCGTGTGGGTGGTGTTGTTGCTGACCAGCACGCGCCGCAGCCCGCGGGCGGCCAGGCCGGCGAACCACTCCGGGGAGCCCGCCACAGGGGCGTAGGCCTTGTCGCGGACCAGCACGCCCTCCACGTCCACCAGGTAGGCCCGGTACGTGCGCGCGGCCATCTCAGACGCCTTCCGCCAGGGCGGTGAACAGGGCGTCGTAGCGCGGGGCCAGGCGCTCCCAGCAGAAGGCGTCGCAGCGGGCCGGCAGGGAACAGACGTGGGCGGCCTCGCCGCGGACCACGCGGCGCAGGAGGGCGGTGAGCCCGTCGGGACCGTCGTAGAAGTGGTCGCCGGGGCAGCGGTCGCCGTAGAGCGACGGGTAGACCTGCTCCCGCGGCAGCACCGCGTGGCAGCCCGCGTGGATGGCCTCGGCCACGCTGATGCCGAAGTACTCCTGGGCCGCGCAGCTCACCACCACGTGCGACGCGGCCAGGGCGGCTTCGTAATCGGCGCGGTCGTCGCGGTGGCCGTAGTCCAGCACGCGGTCGCCCAGACGGTCGCGCAGCGGGCCGAAGACCTCGTCCCGCTGCCGCTCCTCCCCCAGCAGGCGCACGCGGAACTCCAGCCCCTCGTCGGCCAGATCCATCAGCGACGACGCGAACCATTCCGGCCGCTTGTCGAACTCCCAGCGGTGGTTCCAGAGGATGACCGGCGGGCCGGCGCGGCGGCCGAGCACGGGATCCGGCGCCTGGGGCGGGCGCGGGGCGCGGTCGATGCCCACCGGCAGCACGGTGCTGCGCGCGGCGATGCGGTCGCGCACGTCCCGGGGCACGGCCTCGGGCATGCGGCCCAGGAAGCCGTCCACGGCCCCCAGGAAGAGGTCGCGGTGGAAGGCGGAGTTGAACACGGTGCGGTCGGCGGCCAGGCAGCTCAGGATGTTGGTGAAGCCGAAGTGGTAGTCGAAGGACTCGTCCGGCGACAGCGGGTAGGTGAGCTGGTTCTCGTGCATGTACTGGACCACGGGCGCGCGGTCCAGGGGCGGCGGCAGCAGGCCGCGCAGGTCCGCCACGTTGAGGTAGTCGGAGCAGAGGATGAGGTCCGCGCCGAGCGACTCCTCGCGGATGCGGTCGCCGAACCAGACGGCGGCCGAGCGCATGCGCCACTTCCAGAAGCGGGCGGGCAGGGTGAGCGACGTGATCGCGTGGGCGCTGCGCGCGGTGAGGCTCTCGCGGAAGGCGCGGTGGGAGCCGCCGTCGTAGGGCTCGATGAACAGGATTCTCACTGTCGCCCTCTCCTGGGGTTCCGATCCGTGGCGCGGGTTCGGGGACTCTAGCGGCAAGTCGCTCGGATTGCGAGCGTTGCCTCGGCGGCCCCCGCCCGCGGACCCGCCGCGCTTGAGGGGCCTGACCGTTTCTGATATCATATGATAGTGTGGCAATTTTTCCGCTTCGATGATTCCCAGGCCCCAGTTCTTCGGGAGGAAGGCACGGCCATGAAGTTTCTCTCCGCTCTCCTGCTCGCCGCCCTGATCGGCGCCGCGGCGCTCCCCGCCCTCGCCGCCGGCGACATCGTGGGCTACGCGCCCGGACGCCTGCTCCTGCAGCTCACGCCCCAGGCGGTGGAGCTGATGGCCGACGACGGCGTCGCCCTGAAGGCGGGCCCCAACGGCCTGACCGCCCTGGCCGACCGCTTCCGCGTGTCGGGCTACGCGCCCATGTACGCCGGCGTGCGCGCCCCGGACAAGGCCGGCGCGCCGGACCTGCGCCTGCACTGGCGCGTGGACTTCCCCGAGAGCGTGGATCTGGACGAGGCCAAGCGCGCCTTCGAGGCCCTGCCCGAGGTGGACGGCGTGTGGAAGGACGCCGCGCTGCGCTCCCACGCCCTGCCCAACGACATCCACCCCAGCCAGTGGTACCTGCGCAACATGAACCTGGGCGGCACCGACGTGCGCTGGGTGGGCGGCTGGGCCGAGGCCCAGGGCGACAGCAGCATCGTGGTGGCCGTGCTGGACACGGGCGTGGACTGGGACCACCCGGACCTGGGCGGCCCGCATCCCGACCACGTGAACGGCGCCGTCAAGACCAACTGGACCGAGTACTACGGCACGCCCGGCGTGGACGACGACGGCAACGGCTACATCGACGACATCCGCGGCTGGGACTTCGTGAACAGCCCCGGCGAGGGCGCCCCCGGCGAGGACGACGCCGTGCGCGACAACGATCCCGCCGACTTCGACGGCCACGGCACCAACTGCTCGGGCATCATCGGCGCCATCGCGGGCAACGGCCTGGGCATCGCCGGCACCGCGGCGGGCTGCAAGATCCTGCCGGTGCGCATCGGCTTCCGCACCGCCAGCGGCCAGGGCATCGCCTACGTGAGCACCATGAGCACGGGCATGATCTTCGCGGCGCAGAACGGCGCGGACATCATCAACCTGAGCTACGGCACCTCGTCGTTCCTGAACTGGGCCATGCAGACCTGCGCCGCCAACGGCGTGATGGTCTTCAACTCCGCCGGCAACGACGACGTGGACACGCCCGACTACCTGGGCACCCACCCCGACGCCATCTCCGTGGCCGCCACCAGCGACGGCGACGCCAAGGCGACCTTCTCCAACTACGGCACCTGGGTGGAGATGTCGGCCCCCGGCGTGGCCATGTACACCACCAACCCCACCGGCGGTTACGAGTCGGTGCAGGGCACCTCGTTCTCCTGCCCGCTGGCCGCCGGCGCCGCGGCCCTGATCTGGTCCGCCCATCCCACGTGGACGGGCGCCCAGGTGCAGGCCCTGATGGAGAGCACCTGCGACAACATCGACGCCGCGAACCCCTCCTACGTGGGCCTGCTGGGCGCCGGCCGCCTCAACCTGCTGCGCGCCCTGGGCGACAACGTGCAGGAGATGGGCTCGGAGTTCGAGTTCTTCCTGGACGCCTTCAACGAGGCCGCCCCCGGCGACATCATCGCCGTGCCCGCGTCCTACCCCGTGGCCGGCCCCATGGTGGTGCCCGCCAAGGAGCTGCTGGTCTACGGCGGCTACGACGACACCTTCACCAGCCGCGACCCCGTGAACACCCCCACGGTGATCACCGCCAACGCCACCAACACGGCGCTGCAGGTGAGCGGCGGCGCCACGGCGAGCCTGGTCATCGACGGCTTCCGCTGCACCGGCGGCGGCGGCAAGTTCTACAACGGCATTCCGCTGAGCGGCTACTTCGGCGGAGGCGTGGTGCTGAACAACACCAGCCCCACCCTGCGCAACATCGAGGTGACCGGCAACGGCACCGGCGGCGTCAGCCAGGTGGGCGGCGGCGGCGGCGTGCTGCTCCTGAACTCCAGCGCCGTGCTGGAGAACGTGAACGTGCACGGCAACACGTCCATGTTCGGCGCCGGCCTGTTCATCTCCGGCGGCGCGCCCGTGCTGCGCGGCTGCACGGTGGCGGACAACGTCACCAACACCAGCAACGGCTCGGTCACGCCCCTGGGCGGCGGCATCTACGCCGTGGATACGTCGCTGACCATGGAGAACTGCTCGGTGAGCGGCCACGGCCCCGTGGACCGCGGCGGCGGCATCTACGCGCACGTGAACGCCGGCAGCCTCTCGTTGGACCTCACGGACACCGCCATCACCGGCAATCAGGCCAAGACCCGCGGCGGCGGCCTCTACCAGACCGGCGGCGCGCTGACCATGAGCGGCGGCGCCGTGTCCGACAACGCCAACACCCCCGACGCCACCTTCATGTTCGGCGGCGGCGTGTGCGTGGAGAACGCGGCGGTGGACCTGAGCGGTCTGGAGATCCTGGGCAACGCGTCCCAGAACGGCGGCGGCCTGTACGTGGGCACGTGCAGCAGCTTCGACCTGACCGACAGCGTGGTGGCCGGCAACACCGGCCTCTTCCTGGCCGGCGCCATGAGCCTGCAGAGCACCGCGGCCGCCACCCTGACCGGCGTCACCGTGGCCGACAACTACGCCGCCAGCGCCGGCGGCGGCCTCTACATGGCGGCCACCCCCGCCACGCTGGCCAACACCCTGATCGCCTTCAACCGCGGCAACGGCGCGGCGTCCAACGGCATCGACGCCACCGGCGCCGTGCCGGCGCTGAGCTGCTGCGACGTGTACGGCAACGACGGCAACCAGTTCAGCTTCGCGGACCCCACCGGCAGCAATGGCAACGTGTCCGCGGACCCGCTGTTCTGCGACCTGGCCGGCGGCGTCCTGACCCTCTACGACTCGTCGCCCTGCCTGCCGGCCAGCTCCGGCGGCTGCGGCCAGATCGGCGCCCTGGGCCAGGGCTGCACCAGCGGCTCCAGCGTGGATCCGGGCGCGGCGCCCGCGGCGTTCCGGGTGGAGCCCAACTACCCGAACCCGTTCAACCCGTCCACAACCATCGAGTTCGCCCTGCCGGCGCGCAGCCACGTGTCGGTGAAGATCTTCGACGTGAGCGGGCGCCTGGTGCGCACGCTGGTGGACGGCGTGCTGGACGCGCAGATCCACCAGGCCGTTTGGACCGGCGACGACGACGGCGGCCGCCAGGTCTCCTCCGGGGTGTACTTCTACCGGGTGGAGACGGAGTCGGAGATGTTCGTGTCTCGGATGGCGCTCTTGAAGTAGACGGAGCGTGCGTCATGCGGCGCACGAGCGCCGAACTTGACCGGAAACGTCGCTCGTGCGCCGCATGACGCACGCCACGACGGTGATCTTGGAACGTCGGCCCCGGGCCATTCGGCCCGGGGCCTCGTTCATGGTTGCCCTTGCCGGGGGGCGGGGGTAGGTTTGATCGCTGAGATTCTGCAGGGAGGAAGCGATGCCGAGTCAGCCTTCTCGGGCCATGGAGGCCTTCGAGAACCCCGCGCCGGAGCGGGACTACGAGATCCTGTTCGACTGCCCCGAGTTCACCTGCCTGTGTCCGTTGACGGGGCAGCCGGACTTCGCGCACTTCCGCATCCGCTACGTGCCGGACGCGCGGTGCGTGGAGCTCAAGTCGCTCAAGCTGTACCTGTGGACCTTCCGCGACCAGGGCGCCTTCCATGAGAAGGTGACCAACGAGATCCTGGGCGACCTCGTGAGGCTCCTGGAGCCGCGGTTCCTGGAGATCGACGCCAAATGGTACGTGCGCGGGGGGATCACCACCTTCGTGCGCGTGAGCCATCGGGCCGCGGGCTGGTCCGGCGAGGCGGGCGGCGGCTACCGTCCCTGGTAGCGGCGCAGATCCCTTTCCACCCGTTCCAGATTGTCCTGGATCCCGCGGTCGGCGGGGTCCAGCGCGGCGGCGCGCCGGAAATGCTCGGCGGCCTCGGGCAGGCGTCCGCGGTCCGCCAGGCAGGCGCCCAGGTAGTTGTGGGCCACGGCGTCGTCGGGGCTGTCGGCCAGCAGGCGGCGCAGGACGGTCATGGCCTCCTCCAGGCGGCCGGTGCGGCTCAGGCAGAGGGCGAGGCCGCGTCGGGCCTCGGGATCGTCCGGGGCGCGTTCCAGCACGCGGCGGAACCAGGGTTCGGCGTCCTGGAAGCGGCCTGCCAGGTTCAGCACGTCGCCCAGCATGCGCTGGGCGTGCCGGTTCTCCGGGTGCAGGGCCAGGGCGCGTTGCGCGCCGGCCAGGGTGCTCTGGAAGCCCGCCGCCGCCATGCGCGCGCGTACGTCGCGCAGCACGGCGGTGGCGCGCAGGTCCGCCAGGTTGCCGCGGCGCAGGTCCCGGGCGCGCACCAGGTCGTCCGGCGCCAGGATCTCCGGCAGCGGCGCGAGCAGGCCTTCCAGCAGATCCGTGAGCGCCAGCTCCGGCGTGGCTGCGGTGCGCATGGTGCGGCTGGCGTAGGCCAGGTCCGGGCGGTCGTCCACCAGAGGGGCGGCGTCGGCGGCCAGGCGGCGCAGGCCGTCGGTGTCGCAGAGGAGGCCGGCCAGGAGATTGGCGGGATCGTTCAGGTGCTCGCCGCGGCCGCCCCAGTGGGTCCAGGCCAGGTCGGCGCGCAGGCGCGGGTCGCGGGTCACGGCGGCCAGACGCTGCGGGTCCGGGGTCACGGGACCGTCGGCCGCGCCGATCAGGATCAGCTCGTTGCCGTTGTACCAGAGCACCGCCTGCGGGAAGGCCTCCAGGAAGGTGGCCGTGATGCGGCGCAGCATGGTCTCGTCCAGGAACGGCAGCGGCACGAACTGGGCCGCGAGTCCGCCGGGGGCCAGGCGCGCGCGGGCGTCGCGGTAGAAGCGGCGGGTGTAGAAGGCGTCCACGCCGGGACGGAAGACCTGGCCCACCTCGATGGAGATCAGGTCGTAGGTGCGGTCCGTGTGCGCGGTGTAGGTGCGGCCGTCGTCGGGGATGGCGTGCACGCGGGGATCGTCCATCCAGGCCGAGGCGAAGTTCTCGCGCACGAAGGGGAACAGCGTGGGCTCGATGTCCACGCAGTCCACGCGCTCGGGATCGTGCAGCAGGAAGCGGCCGGCGGTCTGCCCCACTCCCAGGCCGATGACCAGCACCCGCCGCGGCGACGGATGCAGCAGCGCCGGCACGTGGGCCGCCATGATCTGGTGGTTCTTGCGGTCGCGGCCCTGCCACAGGCGATCGATGAGCAGGACGCGATCGCCTTCGCGGCGCACCACGGACAAGGTGGCGCCGTAGCCTTCGCGAACGGCCAGCAGGGAGCCGGAGCCTCGCAGGTAGTCGTCGGGCAGGCTCGCCGGCAGCATCCGCGGCAGGAGCGCCCACGTCGCCGCCGCCAGCGCCGCAACCGCCAGGCGCCGCAGTCGCGCCGCGCCGCCCGTGGGACGGTCCAGCAGCAGCAGCGCCAGCACGGCCGCCAGCACCGAGAGCCCCGTCACCGCCTGCAGCGAGACCGCCATGCCCAGCCGCGGCAGCAGCCAGAACCCCGCCGCCAGCGAGCCCAGGATGCCTCCCACGGTGTTCAGGGCAGCCAGCCTGCCCACGGTGCGCGCCGCGTCGCCGCCGTCGCGCGACGCCAGCTTGACCGCCAGCGGAAACGACGCGCCCGAAAGCACCGCCGGCGGCAGCATGAGCAGCGCGAAGGGCGCCACGCCTTCGCCCAGCCCCTGCCAGAACGACGGCGGCAGATGGGTGACGCCCAGGAGGATCAGCCCCGCGCCGGCCTGCAGGCCGGCGAAGACCGCCGCCAGGGGCAGGCGCCGGTCCCACAGCCGCGCCGCGAGCCAGCTCCCGATCACGATGCCCACGAGCACCACCGCCAGGGCCAGCGTGTAGGTGGTGACCGAGTTGCGCACCAGCAGGGAGAGGAAGCGGGTCCAGACCACCTCCGCGGCCAGGGCGGCGAGGCCGGTGAGCAGGAAGAGCGAGGCCACCACCCAGGCGCGACCTCCGAGCGGCGCGGCCGTCGCGGCGGCCGGACCGACCGGCGCCGGCGCCGCGTCCTCCCCGCGCGCCAGCCCCAGGGCCAGTCCGCCGGCGACCACGTTGAGCGCCGCCGCCACGGCGATGCTCCCCTGCATGCCCAGCGCGGGCAGCAGCACGAACCCGGCCGCCAGCGTGCCCGCCGCCGCGCCCAGGGTGTTCAACCCGTAGAGGAAGCCCACGCGCGCGGACAGGTCGGCGTCGCCGCTCACGAAACGCCGCACGAAGAGCGGCAGGGTGGCGCCCATGGCCGTGGCCGGCGGCAGCAGCACCAGGGCCGTGAGCAGCAGGCGCGAGAGGAGGAGCAGGACGGGATCGCCCGCGCCTTCGCCGCCGCCCAGGGCGCGGTAGAGGGCGCCGTAGGGCGCGTCGAGCCAGCCGAAGGCGGGCAGGCTCAGCAGCGCCAGGGCCGCGAGCAGCAGCTCCAGTCGGGCGTACGTGCGCAGCGGCCGCCGCACGCGGTCCATGAACCGGCCGGCCAGCTCGCTGCCCAGGGCCAGACCGCCGAAGAAGACGGCCAGCACCGTGCTGACCGCGAAGGTGGTGGAGCCGAAGACCAGCGACGCCTTGCGGATCCACACCACCTCGTCGATGAGGCCCGCGGCGCCGGAGCAGAGGAAGCAGAGGTAGATGGGCCAGCGGCGCACGGAGAGCGTCCCGGGGATGGAGTGGTGGGGCGTTCGGAGCGGAGAGCCTAGCACAGGCCCGCCGCCCCGTCGATTCCGCGGACCGCGCGGACCTATTCCCAGACGCCCCCGATGGCGCGCCCGCAGCGCAGGCAGGCGCCCGCCGCGGTCATGCTGGAACGGACGGCGTAGCCGTCGCGCCAGATCACTGTGTGGCCGCAGCGCGGGCAGCGCGTATCGCTCTCCCCTGGCAGGCGCACGTTCCCCAGGTACACGTGGTCCAGGCGGCGGCGGGCCACCGCGGCGGCGGCCAGGAGATCGTCCGCCGTGGTGGGGCGGGCGTCCAGCTTCCAGGCCGGATGGTAGGCGGAGAGGTGCAGGGGCAGACCGGGATCCAGGTCGGCCAGGAATGAGGCCAGGGCGTCCACCTGGGCGGGGTCGTCGTTGTGGTCCGGGATGAGCAGGTTGGTGACCTCCACGTGCACGCCGGCGGCGTGGAGCGCCGTGATGGCGTCCAGGACAGGCTGCAGGCGGGCCTTGCAGACGCGGCGGTAGAAGCGGTCGTCCATGCTCTTGAGGTCCACGTTGACGGCGTCGAGCCAGGGAGCCAGTTCCGCCAGGGGGCCGGGCTCCAGGAAGCCGTTGGTCACGGCGAGCACGGCCAGGCCCTCGGCGCGGGCGAGGCGGGCGGTGTCGCGCAGGAACTCGAACCAGACCAGGGGCTCGCTGTAGGTGAAGGCCAGGGCGCGGGTGTCGTGGCGGCGGGCGTCGGCCACGACGGCCTCCGGCGTGGTCTCGGTGGCCTGGCCCCCGCGCTCCTGGCTCAGCGTCCAGTTCTGGCAGAAGGCGCAGTGCAGGTTGCAGCCGTGGGCGGCCACGGAGAACACGGCCGAACCGGGTCGGAAGTGGTACAGCGGCTTCTTCTCCACGGGATCCAGGCCCACCGCCGCCACGCGGCCGTATTCCAGCGGCGTCATGGCGCCGCCGCGGTTGGCGCGGGTGCCGCAGGGAGCGTCGCGGCCGGGGCGCAGGCGGCAGCGCAGGGGGCAGAGGTCGCAGCGGACGTGGTCGTCTTCCAGGGCGGTCCACCAGGCGGCGGCCGGGGCGATGGTCATGGCGATCCTCCCTCGAGTCGGGCGACGGCCCACGCCGCCACGGCGCGGACCTCCGGGTTCGGATCCTGTTCCGCCGCGTGGCGGGCGGCGGGCAGCAGGTCGCGGCGGCCGGTGTTGGCCGCCACGATCAGGGCGTTGCGGCGCACGCCTTCGGGATGGGCGCGCCAGAGGGGGGTGCGGCGGAAGCGGGCGCGGAACGCGTCGGCGTCCAGGGCGATCAGTTCGGCCAGGTCCAGCTCCGCGTGCTCCGGCAGCTCCGCGTAGTCCGGCGGCGGCGGATCCAGCAGCTTGCGCGCCGCCTTGTGGTTCCAGGGGCATACGGCCTGGCACACGTCGCAGCCGAAGAGCAGGCCGCCCTGCTCGGCGCGCCGCCGCTCCGGCGCGCCGCCGCGCCACTCGATGCTCCAGGTGCTCAGGCAGGCGCCGGCGTCCAGCTCCCACGCGTCGCGGAAGGCCTCGGTGGGGCAGGCGTCCAGGCAGCGGGTGCACTTGCCGCAGAGGGAGGTCATGCCGTCCTGAGGCAGCCTCTGGGCGGCGGGGCCTACCAGGGGCCGCGGCGCATCGGCCACGCCGGTGATCTCCAGGCTGGTCAGCGCCACGCCGAGGAACAGGCCGGAGCCCAGCTTGGGGTGGATGAGCAGGGTGTTCTTGCCGTAGAAGCCCAGGCCGGCGAGCCAGGCGTACTCGCGTTCCAGGTAGGGGCCGGCGTCCACGGCGTCGGTGCTCTGGAGGTCGGACTCCGCGGCCAGCACGCCTCGCGCGTGCAGCTCCGTGCGCAGGCTCTGGACGATGCTGCGGATGGAGCCGCGCAGAACGTCGTGGTAGTCGCGGCCGCGGGCGTAGCGGGAGACGCCGGCGGTCCAGGGGCGGCCCTCGGCGCAGCCGCCGCGGGCCTCGGCGTCGTCCGGCGACCAGCCGTTGGCATAGCGCTGGGCGAAGACCAGGAGCGAGCGGGCCCAGGGGCGGACGCGGTTGGGATCGGCGCGGCCGTGCGGGTCGCGCAGCAGGTACTCCAGATCCGCGTGGTGGCCCTTGAGCAGCCAGTTGAGCCAATCGGCGGTATGGGGCAGGCGGCGCGGGAGGTCCACCACCCCGCAGAGGTCGATGCGGTGGGCGGCGCACAGGGGCTGGAGCAGCGACCGCAGCGTGAGGGCGGCCAGGCGCGGGGCAGCGGTCACGGCCCGCCCCGCAGACGGGCCACGGCCGCGTCGTAATCCCGCAGGAGGGCGGCCACCACCTCCGCCGCGGAAGGGATGTCGTGGATCAGCGCGGCCACCTGGCCGATCTCCAGCTCGCCCTCGTCCACGTCGCCCTGGGCCATGCCCAGCCGCGCGCGGCCCTCGCCCAGCAGGGCGGCCAGCTCCTCCTTGGCGGCGCCGGATGCTTCCGCCTCCAGAACGCGACGGCGGAACGCGTTGTCCAGAAGGCGCACGGGCATGAGCTGCTTGAGGACCAGCAGCGTGTCGTCGCCGTCCACCACGGCCTGCTTGAAGGCCTGGTGCCCGGCCGACTCGCGCGTGACCGCGAAGCGCGAGCCGATCTGCACGCCCGCCGCGCCCAGCGCCAGGGCCGCCGCCATCTGCGCCCCGGTGGCGATGCCGCCCGCCGCGATCACCGGGATGTCCACGGCCGCCACGGCCGCCGGCGTGAGCACCATGGTGGTCAGCTCCTCGCGCCCGTTGTGGCCGCCCGCCTCGAACCCCTCCACCACCACGGCGTGGCATCCGGCTTCCTGGCACTTGACCGCCAGGGCCGGCGAGGCCGCCACGTGCACCCACGCCCGGCCAGCGTCCAGGATGGGGCCGGCCGCGCGCCTGGGCGAACCGGCCGAGGTCACGATCACGGGCACGTCCTCGGCCAGGGCGGTCTCCAGGCTCTCGCGCGCATACTTGAAGAAGAGGGGGATGTTCACGCCTACCGGCTTGGCGGTGAGCTCGCGGGCGCGCCGCACCTGGGCGCGGAACTCGTCGGGCCGGTAGCTGCCGGCGGCGATGAGACCCAGGCAGCCGGCCTCGGCCGCGGCGGCGGCCAGATCCGCGCCGCTGTTGTGGACCATGCCGGCCTGGAGGATGGGGTGCGCACAGCCGAAGAGCTCCTGCAGGCGGGAATCGGGCCAGGAACGGGACATGGGGATCTCCTTGAGTGGGTCCTTGCGCGATTATACAGGCCTGCCCCGGACTGGCCAGATCGGGTTGTCGGGCCGCGCTGGATCAATGAATCAAGAATTTCTTTGACTGATAACACACCCCAATGGTATGAATTCTGCTCCCCGCCACGAGCCCCATGGTCCGCCCATCGTCCAGGAGGTTCTCGTGATGTCCCGAATGGTCCTCGTCGTCCTGATCCTCGCCCTCTGCGTCTCCCCGGCCGTCGTGCAGTCCGCCCCCCTGGACGATCACGTGGTGCTGGTGTGGAACGATCTGGGCATGCACTGCATGAACCGCGACCACGCCACCCTGTCCATCCTGCCGCCCTTCAACACGCTGGAGGCCCAGGTGGTGCAGCGCGGCGACGCCACGCACCTGCCCGTGCTGCTGGAGTCGGGCGTGACGCTCACCTACTCCGTGCCCGGCAACACCTACTCCGTGGGGAAGACCGATTTCTGGGATTGGGACCAGGCCCTCTTCGGCGTGGACCTGCCGCCGGACGTGGGGCTGACCGGCCTGGGCCTCACCGGCGAGTTCACGTTCGAGAACGGACGCTGGCGCGCCGAGGGCATCCCCATCACCCCGTTCCCCGACGCCACGCCCACGGTGGAGAATCCGTACCAGCTCGCGGAGGTCATCGCCTGGGACGCGTCGCAGGTGCAGCTGGCGGCGAGCCGGCCGGTGATCCCCACCAGCACCGAGGTGAACTGCGTGACCTCGGGCTGCCACTCCAGCGAGCAGGCCATCCTCAACCAGCATGAGGACGAGGGCGGCTTCAACCCGAACAACACGCCCATCCTCTGCGCCTCCTGCCACGCGAGTCCGGCGCTGGGGACGCCGGGAATCGGCGAGGCCGGCTACTTCTCGTTCCGCATCCACGACCAGCACCAGTTCCTGGACGAGACGCGGCCCGGCCTGGCCGGCTGCCAGATGTGCCATCCCGGTCCCCAGGCCAACTGCCTGCGCGGCACCATGGCCACGGACTACGGCATGATCTGCCAGGACTGCCACGGCGACCTGGGGCAGGTGGCGGGGTCCATCGAGCATCAGGGGCGCGTGCCCTGGGTGGACGAGCCGGCCTGCCGCGACTGCCACACCGCCCAGTACGGCGAGCCCGTGGGACAGCTCTACCGCAACAGCACCGGCCACGGCGGCGTGGCGTGCATCGCCTGCCACGGGTCGCCCCATGCGATCTGGCCCAGCCGCGAGGCCAACGACAACGTGCTGGCCACCGAGCTGCAGGGCCACGCCGGCGCGCTGAGCGACTGCACCGTGTGCCACGGCGTGATCCCCGCCGGGCCGGGACCGCACGGCATGGACGCGCCGTCGTCCGTGAACTTCACGCCCGACGGCGTGAGCGGCCTGACCGTGTTCCCCAGCCCCGTGGGCGCGGGGTCCGGCGTGACCGTGCGCGGCGCCGCGCGGCCCGCCGTGCCGGGCAAGCTGCTGGTGTTCGACGCCCGCGGCCGCACCGTGCGCATGCTGCGCTCCACGGGCGGCGCCGACGGCCGCGTGGAGCTGGCCTGGGACGGCCGCACCGCGGACGGCCGCGCCGTGGGCGCCGGTACCTACTTCCTGCGCTGGGACGACGGGGGTGTGCCGGTGACCGGGAAGATGCAGGTGGTGAAGTAGAACGAGCGACGCAGGTTGCGTGCGGCGGCCCGGCTCATGGCGAGCCGGGCCGTCGCGTTTTCCTGGGATCAAACCCCGCCGTTGCGACGATTCCTCATGCCCCTCCGTGCTACCATGCACGCCGTGCCGGACGCTCCGCCGTCCACCCCACCGTCGCCGCCGCACCGCGACCCTTCGGCACGCCGTTCCCGACCGGGCACCACGCCTCGCCCCAGGACCCGACGACGAGAGGACCCCGCTCCATGCGCCGCCATCGTTCCGCTCCCCGCGCCGTCGCGCGCCCCGCCGTCTCGGCCGGCCGCATCCCCACCACCGCCCGCAGGAGGTATCGGACATGCGACGCACCGCCACCCTGGCGCTCGCGCTGGCTCTGCTGACGCTCGCGCCCGCCTGCCAGCACGACCCCTCGGCTCCCCCCGCCCCTCCCGTCACGACCGCCCAGGTCACGACCCTGTCCCTCACCGCCGCCGGCGACATCCAGGCCGGCGAACTCCACGGCGCCAACGGCCTGGCCATGAAGGACCGCGACGTGCTGACCGTGGGCAGCCTCTTCGGCCGCCAGATCGACGAGATCGACGTGCATGACGGCACGCTGCTGACGCGTCTCGGTCCGGACAAGGGCGTGGAGGGCCCCGGCGATCTGGCCTACGGCCCCGACGGCGCCCTCTATTGGACCAACTTCTGGACCGGCCGCCTCCAGCGCCGCACCGCCGACGGCTGCTGCACCGGCGTGGACGTGGGCGTGGGCGCCGGCCCGCTGGCCGTGGACCGCGACGGCCGCGTGGCCGTGGCCCGGCGCGTGCTGGGCGAGGGCCTGTGCGTGTTCGAGCCCGACCTGGCGCCCGTGCGGCGCGAGGTGGCGCTGCCGTTCACGCCCGGCGGCCTGGCCTTCGATCCCTGCGGCCGGCTCTACGCCACGAGCTGGCATACGGGCGAGCTCTTCCGCGTGCGGCTGCAGGACGACCCGGCCACGTTCCAGCGCGTGACCGACGGGTTCACCAATCCGGCGGGCATCGCCTTCGAGCCCGACGGCCGTCTGCTGCTGACCGACGCCGGCACCGGCGAGCTGTGGCGCCTGGCCATCCCCGGCGCCGCCGTCCACGACACGGAGCTGGACGCCGCCAAGGCCCTGCCCACGCGCCATCGGCTGGGGGTCTTCGAGCCGGGGCTGAGCAGCGTGGCGCCCGATCCGCGCGGCCACGTGTACGTGGGCAACAGCCAGGACGGGTCGGTCATCAAGCTGTACAGCTACGGCGCCCGCCGCGTGATCCGCGCGCCGGGCCTGATCCTGCCGGGCGGCCTCACCCTCTGCCCCAACGGCGCCAAGCAGGACGAGCCCCTCTGGGTGGCCGATGCCTGGACCCTGCGCGCCTTCCGCCGCGACACCGGCGAGTGCTGCGCCGTGCACCGCTGCGACCTCTCGCCCGACGGCCTGACCGCGCCCATGACCGTGGCCATGGACGGGGAGCGGCTGGTGGTGTCGTCGTGGCTGGGCCGCGTGCAGGTGGTGGATCCGCTGACCTGCGCCATCACCGAGGACTACCGCTTCCTGCCCGTGGACGACGTGCCGGTCAACGCCATCCGCTACCACGGCGACGTGGTGGTGGCGGGCCTGCGCAGCGGCACCGTGTTCCGCGCCTCGGACCGCGAGGTGCTGGCCCACGGCCTGGTCTACCCCAGCGGGCTGGCCGCCAACGACGGCGACCTCTGGGTGGCCGACCGCGCCAAGGGCACCGTGCACTGCGTGGCCCGCGACGGCGTGGCGCTGCCGGAGCCGCGGCTGGTGGCCGCGGGCCTGGACGCGCCCGAGGGCCTGGCCGTGCTCCACGACGCCGCGCTGCTGGTGGTGGAGACGGGCGCGGGCCGCGTGTCGCGCATCGACCTGATGAACGGCGACGTGTCCGTGCTGGCCGAGGGGCTGGCGCTGGGGCTGGAAGGCCCGCCGGGGCAGCCGGCGAGCTGGCAGTTCAACGGCCTGACCTACGCGCCGGACGCGCACACGGTGTACGTGGCCTCCGACGTGGCGAACCGGGTGTACACGATCGAGCTCGCATCGGATCACGGGACGCTGCACCTGGAGGACGGCATCGCGCGCGAACCGTGACCCCAGCACACCACGGCGACGCCGCGCGCCGGCCCCTTCCCCAGCGGGAGGGGGCCGGTTTTCGCGTCGGCCGGATCAGGCGGAAGCGGTCTCCCCCGGCAGCGGAAACCACCGCAACGCCTCCGCGTCCGGCGGCAGCACGGTGGCCGGACACGGCACGGGATCGCTCGCCGCCGCGGCCAGGATGCGCCGCGCCTCCTCCAGGTAGGAGCCGTGCGCGCTCTCGGGCTCGCAGCAGTGGCGGGAGCGGTAGGAGAGGTGGCCGTCGGCGTAGGTCACGTCGTGGAGGCTGAGCGAGGCGTCGGGCCGGTGGTCGCGGTGGCGCCAGAGGCCGGTCTCGGGCTGGAAGCGGTACTGGGGCAGCAGGCGCCAGCCGTCCTCCGCGATGATCTCCACCGCGCGCAGCAGGAAGTCGAAGGCGCGCTCGCTGATGAAGTAGTTGAAGTTCATGCGCACCCAGCCGGGCTTGATGCCCTCGTGGCCGTGGGCGATGGCGTCGTGGAAGCGCAGGCTGCGCGCCAGGTCGATGCCCAGCAACCGGTGCCCGTACGGCCCCGCGCAGGAGCAGCCGCCGCGCGCCTGGATGCCGAAGAGGTCGTTGAGCAGCGCCACCACGAAGTTGTGGTGCAGCAGCCGCTCCCCGTGCCGGATCACGAACGAGACGATGGACAGCCGCTTGCTCTTCAGGTTCCCCAGCACGTCGATGTTGGGGTGCCCCGACCACGAGGCGATGGCGCGGTCCACGAAGCTCCGCTCCCGCGCCTCGATCACGTCCTCCCCCACCGCGCGCTTCAGCCCGAACACCAGCCCCGCGCGGATGGCCTCCACGATGGCCGGCGTGCCGCCCTCCTCGCGGTGGGCGGGATCCGTCAGGTAGTCGTGATCCGACTCGTTCACGTAGCTCACCGTGCCGCCGCCCGGGACGGTGGGCACGCGGTTGGTCAGCAGCCGCTTCTTCACCACCAGCACGCCCGGCGTGCCCGGCCCGCCGATGAACTTGTGCGGCGAGATGAACACGGCGTCCTTGGCCTCCAGCGGATGGCCGTCGGGCCGCGGGTTCATCTCGATGCGCACGTACGGCGCCGCCGCGGCGAAGTCCCAGAACGCCAGCGCCCCGTGCTCGTGCAGCAGCCGCGAGATCCCCCACGTGTCCGACACGATGCCCGTCACGTTGCTGGCCGCCGAGAAGCTGCCGATCTTCAGCGGCCGCGCGGCGTACTTCTCCAGCGCCGCCTTCAGCGCCGCCTGGTCCACGCGCCCGTTGGCGTCCTCCTCGATGGTCACCACGTCGGCCAGCGACTCGCGCCAGGGCAGCTCGTTGGAGTGGTGCTCGTACGGCCCGATGAAGACCACGGGCCGCTCGTGGGCCGGGATGGCGTCGCTCAGGCGGTAGCGCGCGTCCAGGTCCGCCGGCACGCGCATGTTCAGCACGTCCACCATCTTGTTGATGGCCCCGGTGGCGCCCGAGCCGCAGAAGATGACCACGTCGTCCTCGCCGGCGCCGCACGCCTCGCCGATGATGCGGCGCGCGTCCTCGCGGAAGCGCGTGGTCTGCAGGCCGGTGGTGCTGCTCTCGGTGTGGGTGTTGGCGTAGAGGGGCAGGACCTCGTCGGCCAGGAAGCGTTCGATGAAGTCCAGGGAGCGGCCCGAGGCGGTGTAGTCCGCGTAGATCAGGCGGCGGGGGCCGAAGGGGCCGTCCACGGCGCGGTCGCGGCCGATGACGCCGGTGCGGATGGTTTCGAGCAGGCGGTCGGCGGCGTCCATGGGGCCTCCTGGGTGGGGGAACCTCAAGGATATCCCGCGATGAGCTCACGGACAAGAACGGGACATCCTGGATCCGCAAGGGCCGCAAATCCTGAATCCATGCTATCATCATCCCATCTCGAACGTGAATTCCGAACAAGATCCCGGGGGGCAGGATGATGAGGAACCGGCACGCACGTACGGCACGGGGCTTTGTGATGATCTGTCTGGGACTCGCGGCGCTGGCCTCAGCGGCCGGCAGCCAGGCCCTGGACGATGGCATCGAGATCCTCCACCGCTCTCCCTACTCCTCCCCCGCGGACATGGCCAGCCGCAACGACACGGTCTTCGTGGCCCTGGGGCCGACCCTGCGCACGTTCCGTCACGACGGCGGCGCCGAGCCGACGATCCTGGACGAGACCGCTTTCGCTTCGCCCATCCTCGACCTGGAGTTCGATCAGGAGCGGATCGGGTACGTGCTCACCTATGACGCCCTCCACATCGTGGCGAACGTTCCGGGCCGGCTCCCGCGGGTCCTCGCGTCCACGCCCCGCCGCTTTCCCGACGATGAGCCGTGCAGGGTCCTGGCACGCGGCGGCCTGGTGCTGATCCTCGGCGACCGTACCGTCCGCGTGTACCGCCACCGCAGCCTGACGGAACTGGAATACGCGACGAATTTCCTGCCGCCCGGGAGCGTGCGCCGAGCCGGCGCCTTCGACGGTCGCCGCCTCTGGACCCTTGGCGCGGTCTGCGACCTCGCGGATCCCCTGCATCCGGTCTGCGTACCGCACGATCCCTGGGTCGACGACACGCCGCGCGACCTGTTCCATCTGGACGGCAGCCTCCTGGCGGTGAGCTCCGATGCCGTCGACCTCTACAAGGTGCGGAAGGACGGGCTCCTCCGGCACAGTGCGCACCTGGAAAGCTCCTTCAACTCCGTCGACGCCGAACGGAGCGGCGACACCATCGCGGTCGCCCAGAACCGGCGCGTCCTGCTCTACGATGTGACGGACCCCAGCCATGTCGCGGTCCGCGAGATCATCGCCGGCGACTTCTCCCGTGGGCTCTGGCAGGTGGCGGCCGGCGACGGGATGCTCCACATCATCGACAACGCCTCGAACGAGAGTCCGCGATACCGCCGCGCCGCCCTCGACGGAGACGCCACGCCCCAGTTCTCGACGTTCCTGCCCTTTCCCGCCCGCCACGACGTGGTGGCTCTCCGCGGCGACCGGCTCGCGTCCGCCCTCTGGAACGGCGTGATCTCGCTCTACGACCAGGCCGCCTCGCCCGAGCCCGTACTGTTGGACACGTTGTGCTCCTGGGACGATGTGGGCGGCCTCGCCCTCACGGACGACGCCCTGGTGGTCACCCGTTCGCGGTTCGGCGCCGTCTGCATCGGGATCGGGCCCGCCGGCCGCTTCGGCCCGAGGACGCTGCTCGCGGCCTACGACCCGCGCGCACCGCAATCCAAACCCCACCTGGCGGGCTCCATGCTCTACTTCCTGGCGGGCGACGAGCTCCGCGTCTTCGACATCGCCGACCCGGCGCATCCCGTGCAGCACGCCTCCGTCCCCCTGGAGGAATCCCTCTCCATCCGCTTCCTCCGTGGCGACGACCAGAACCTCATCGTCTGGACGCAGAACTTCGCAACCGTCTACAATCTCCAGGATCCGACCGCGCCCGAGCGGATCCTGCACGAGAGGTTCCACTACGTTTATCATGTCCACGTAGCGCTGGAGACGCCCTACATCCTCAGCGACACCCGGCATTCCATCCCCGAGCTCTTCACGTTCACCCCCGCCGGCGACCTCCACCAGATCGCCGTCTTCCCGGAGTCCGCCGACGCCCTCGACTTCACCCTGGAGGACGGGCGGGCATGGATCCAGGCCACCGACGGCCGGCTCCTGGTCTACGATCTGTCGGCCACCGCCCCGCCCGCCCCCGCTGCGGAGCTGCCTCCATTCGGCTGGCGCCTGAACCTCGCGAGCGACGAGGGTCGTGTCCTGGCCTGGACCCCGGAGTCCGGCCTCACGATCCTGGGCTCCACAACGGCCACGCCGTTGGAAGACCCGGAGCCCGTCGAGGACACGCCCCTGCGGGACCTTCATCTGTCGGATCCGGCCCCGAACCCCTTCAACCCCACGGTCCACTTCACGCTGGACCTGGCCGTGCCGCGTACGGTCACGGCCTCCGTGGTGGACCTGCGGGGTCGGACGATGCGCCGCCTCCATCACGGCCCGACGGCCGCGGGCCGGCTCACCCTCCGCTGGGACGGCCGCGACGATGCGGGCCTCCCCGCGGAATCCGGCGTCTACCTCATGATGATCCGCAGCGGCGATGCCAGGATCCTGAAGCGGATGACGCTCCTGAAGTGACGGAGCCGCCTCCCGAACATATCGAGGCCGCCGCCCGATGCGCACGGCGGCGGCCTCGTGCTATCATGGAGACTCAGCAGTCACCCGCCCTCTCCCGAAAGACCCCGTCCATGCCGCGCCGCACCGTCCTGTCCGCCGTCCTCCTGCTGCTGCTCACGACCGCCACCGCCGCCGCGGCCGTCCCGCTGACCTTCCAGGTCCGCATGGGCTACCAGATCACCCTGGGCGCCTTCGATCCCGCGGCGGACACGGTGGACGTGGCCGGCAGCTTCAACGGTTGGGGCACCGCGCCGCTCACGCCCCTGGCCGACGCCGACGGCGACAGCGTCTGGTCCGTCACCGTGGACGGCTTCACGCCAGGCGAGACCATCGAGTACAAGTTCCGCTACAACGGCGTCTGGGACGGCCGCGAGGAGTTCCCCGGCGTGGGCAACAACCGCACCTTCACGGTGCAGCCCGACGGCAACGCGATCGACGTGTGGTTCGGCGACCTGGAGCCCGGCGGCGTGCACGGCGGCGCGGGCGAGCTGTTCTGGTGGAACGACGCCGTCTTCTACGAGGTCTTCGTACGCAGCTTCCAGGACGGAGACGGCGACGGCATCGGCGACCTCCAGGGCCTGACCGCGCGCCTGGACGACCTCAACGACGGCGACCCCGCCACCCACGACGACCTGGGCGTGACCGCCCTCTGGCTCATGCCCGTGAACGACGCCGCCAGCTACCACGGCTACGACGCCGTGGACTACCGCGCCGTCCACCCCGACTACGGCACGCTCCAGGACTTCCGCGACTTCCTGGACGCCGCCCACGCCCGCGGCATCCGCGTGATCGTGGACTACGTGATGAACCACTGCTCCACCCAGCACCCCTGGTTCCAGGCGGCCGCCGCCGGCGATCCGACGTACCGCGACCGCTTCCGCTGGTCCGCCGCCGATCCCGGCCAGTGGGGCCCCTGGGGCCAGCCGGTCTGGCACGCGCACGCGTCGGGCTGGTACTACGGCCTCTTCTGGAGCGGCATGCCGGACCTGAACTACGACGACCCCGCGGTGCGGGACGAGATGTTCGATACCGCCGCCTGGTGGCTGGACGAGGTGGGCGTGGACGGCTTCCGCCTGGACGCGGTGCTCTACATCAAGGAGGAGGGCGACCAGCTCCAGGACACGCCGGGCACCCTGCAGTTCTGGCAGGACTTCGAGGCGGCCACCGAGGCCGCCCGTCCCGGTTCGCTCACGCTTGGCGAAGCCTGGACCAGCACCTCCGTGGTGCAGCAGTACACGGCCGACGACCGCCTGGACCTCTGCTTCGAGTTCGACCTGGCGGGCAGCATGCTGGGCGCCGTGCAGAGCGGCGACGCCACCGCCCTGGCCGGCAAGGCCGCCCTGGTCTACGACCAGTACCCGTTCCTGCAGTTCGCCACCTTCCTCACCAACCACGATCAGGACCGCGTCTACGAGGTGCTGGGCCGCGACGAGGGCCGCGCCCGCGCCGCCGCGGGCCTCCTGCTCACCCTGCCCGGCGTGCCGTTCCTGTACTACGGCGAGGAGATCGGCCTGGACGGCAGCGGCGACCACCTCAACATCCGCCGGCCCATGCCGTGGGACGGCACGGCCCAGGGCGGATTCACCGTCGGCACGCCCTGGCAGCCCCTCGCCGCCGATTACCCCTCGCGCAACGTGGCCCTCCAGAGCCAGGACCCGGGCTCCCTGCTGAGCCGGTACCGCACGCTGATCCGCACGCGCCTGGAGGCGCCGGCCCTGCGGCGGGGCGCCTACGCGCCGCTGGGCTCGTCCACGGGCCAGGTGCTGGCGTTCCTGCGGACCTCCGCGGAGCAGACGCTGATCTGCCTGACCAACGTGGGCTCCACCTCCACCACGGACCTGCGGCTCAGCGGTCTGGGAGGCGTGCTGCCCGCCGGCGAGGTGGTGCTGCGGGATCTCCTGACCGACGCCACGCACACGGTGCAGGTGGACGCCGCCGGCGGGATCACCGGCCTGGAGCTGCCGGGCCATGCCACGGCCGTGCTGGCGCCGCTGAGCGTCACCGGGACGGAATCGGCGCCCCTGCCCAGGCGCAGCTCCCGCCTGGAACCCGTGGTCCCCAACCCCTTCAACCCCGCGGCGGAGATCCGCTACGAACTGGACGCCCCGGCGCACGTGCGGCTCGCGGTCTTCGACGCCCGCGGCCGGCGCACGGCCCTGCTCCTCCGCGGCCGCCGGGAGGCCGGCCGGCACGCGGCGGTCTGGCGGGGCGTCACCGACGACGGCGCCCCCGCCCCGGCCGGCGTGTACTGGGTGCGCCTGAAGGCCGGCGGCGAGACCAGCACGACGTCCGCCGTTCTGGTGCGCTGAGCCGAGCCCGCCCTTTCGCCCGGCCCGCACCCCTGCGATCCGTGCTATCCTGGGCTCCCCGATCACCCCAAGGAGGCCGCCATGTTCCGCCAGACGCTCGTCGCCCTGATCCTGTGCACCGCGCTCGTCGCCGCCCCCGCCCTGGCCGAGTGGATCTCGCCCGGAAACGGCACGGTCTATTCCATGGACGGCCTGGTGGCGGCCTCCGGCGGCGCCGTCACCGGCGGCGCGGGACTCTACGAGTTCCAGGACTCCGTGGTCATCGGCCTGGGGGACCGGCTGGAGGTGGCGCCCGGGGCCACGCTGTCGTTCACGGGCAGCGCCGGGCTCATCGGGCTGGAGATCAACGGCTCGCTGGTGGCGCTGGGCACCGCGGCCGAGCCCATCCTCATGACGGGCGACGATCCCACGCCGGGCGCCTGGCGCGGCCTGGACTACCAGGACGGCGACGCGGCGTCGGAATTCCGGCTGGCCTACGTGATCATCGAGTACGCGGACATCGCGGTGGACGTCTTCGGGATGGACGCGGAGCTGGACCGCTGCGAGATCACGCGCTCGGCCGACAAGGCCATCGACATCACGCAGGGGAACGGCGTGTTCACCAACTGCCGCCTGCACCACAACCAGGCGCGCACGGTGACCATGACGCTCACGGCGTCGCCCCTGTTCGAGGACTGCGTGCTGGACCACAACAACCTGGACAACGCGTCGCCCTACCCGTACTTCAACATCGGCCTGCAGGGCGTGAACTCGCCCACCATCCGCGGCTGCACCATCACGGGCGACGGGAGCCACATGAGCGGCGGCATCGCCGTCTGGAACGCCAGCAACGCGGTGATCGAGGGCAACGACATCTCCGGCTGCGGCTACGGCATCCTCTGCTACAGCGTGGGCGCGAACCCGGTCATCGTGGGCAACACCATCTGGGACAACACCATCCATCCCGACCAGGTGAACTGGGGCTTCGGCGTGGCCTGCAACGGCGACAACGCCCCCGTCCTGACCGAGAACGTCATCACCGGCCACTGGTACGGCGTGGCGGCCATCAACGGCGGGCGTCCCAACCTGGGGAACCTGGAGAACGCCGATCCCGCCGACGACGGCCACAACACCCTCCAGAACAACGGCCTGGGCGGCGCCCACTACGACTTCTACAACAACACGCCGCTGGCCCAGAGCGCGCAGAACAACTTCTGGACGCTGCCGGGCGAGGCGGGCGCCGAGGACTGCATCGTGCACCAGCCGGACAACGCGGCGCTGGGGCTGGTGACGTTCCTGCCGCTGGGCGTGGTGTCCGCAGTGGAGCACGCGCCCGCGGCCGGCGCCCTGCTCGCCGCCACGGCCCACCCCAACCCGTTCAATCCCCGCGTGGAGATCCGATTGAGCCTGGCGCGGGAGAGCCACGTGAACGCGGTGGTGCTGGACGCGGCCGGCCGGCGGGTGCGCGAGCTGTTCACCGGCCAGGTGGACGGCGGCGAGCGGGTTCTGACCTGGGACGGCACCGACGACGCCGGGCGCGGCGTGGCCAGCGGGCTCTACTTCTACCGGGCGGTGGCCGGGGCCGAGAGCGTGGTGGGGAAGCTGGTGCTGGTGCGGTAGCGGACTCCCGCCGCGCGGAGGCGGGTCAGAGCAAGCGGCGCAGGAAGGCGGCGTTGGGAAACCGCGCCGCCGCCAGCCAGGCGACTGCGTCGTCCAGCCGAGCCTGCAGCGGGTGGCCCGGCGTTCCTCGCACCACGTCCAACACGCGCCGCGCGGCCGCTGCCAGATCGTCGTCGGCCGGATCCAGAGCCGCCGCCGGGTCGGCGTGCAGCAGCAGGTGGACGGCGATGAGACCGGCGATGCAGGCCGGCGCCGGCAGCCCGGCTTCGAAGGCTTCCGCGGCCGACTCGATACGGCCCAGCGCCAGGAGGCAACGTCCGCGGGCCGCATGCAGGCCATCCACCCCGCGGCCCACCTCCCCGCGACCCAGAGCCGCGGCACGGTCCAGCCAGACCAGAGCGTCGACATAGGCGCCGGCCTGGGCCAGCATCTCCCCGCCCACCGCCCACACGGGCGCCCAGTCGGGCCGGTCCGTCGCGATCTCGCCCAGGCGGACGAAGGCCGCGCGGCCACGGCCGGCCCCGGCCTCCATCTCCGCCCAGCAGCGCAGAGCGGTCTCCGACGCAGGATCCAGGGCCACGGCCGCGGCGGCCGCGGCCGCGGCTTGATCCGCCTGGCCCTGCAGAGCGAAGGCCCGGGCCAGGCCCACCAGCGCCCCCACGCCGGTGACCTCCGATGCGGCCGCAAGCACCCCCACGCGTTTCGCGAGAGCGCGGCAGGCTGCGAAGGACGCCGCGGCCGCGGCGCCGTCTCCCCGCGCCAGGGCGCAGTTCCCGTGGATGGACAGCAGATCCGCGGTCTCGGCGCACCGCGCCAGCCCGAAATCCGCCACCTCCCAGGCCCGCTCGGTCTCGCCGTCCCGCAACAGATCGTCGGCCAGCAAGGCGGCCGCCTGGCCGCCGAAGGCGAGGGCCCGCAGCTCCTCGTCGGGCAACGCCGCCAGCGCGGCCACGGCGCGGGCCAGCAGCTCGCGCACGCGCGGTCCGCGGCCATGCTGCAGCAGCAGCGTCTCCGCGAGCTTGAAGAGCACGTAGGGGTCGTCGGGCGTCTCGGCGAGCTGGAGTTCTCCCAGATGCCGGTTGCGCTCCAGCTTGCCGCGCTCCGCCACCACGCCCGGTGCGGCGCCGGTATGGATCAGGCGTCCGCCGCAGACGCCGCGGCCCGATCCTTCACGCTCGGAGACGCGGAGGATGTCCGGCAGCACCTGCTCGTGCACGCGGTAGCGGTAGCGGATGTCGTCGCGACGGCGCCACGCGCGCACCACGCTGACCCGGGACAGGAGGCGGTCGCCGTCGTAGTCGCAGCGGCGGAAGGAGAGGCAGAGCAGGGCGGGATCCGCGGCCAGCCGGCGCAGGTCCGCGCCGGCCTCGGCGTCGAGCTGCTCGTCGGCGTCCAGGACCAGGATCCAATCGCCGCCGGCGGCGGCCAGGCCGTGGTTGCGCGCCCGGGCGAAGTCGTCGGGCCAGTCGATGGTCAGCACGCGGGCGCCGGCGCGCCGAGCCACGTCCACGGTCCCGTCCGCGGAGCCGGTGTCCACCACCACGATCTCGTCCACCCAGGGGGCGTTGGCATCCAGGCAGGCGGCCAGGGCCTGCTCCTCGTCGCGGACGATCATGCAGAGGGTGATGCGCGGGGCCTGGGTCATGGCGTACTTCCGGCTGATGGAATCGGAATGCCGAACCACGGCAGGGTGACAGGGACGGCGAGGATCGGGCAAGAGAATCCTGCGCTCGCTCCTTCAGACAACGAACACCAAATACACCGCCATGTACCCCGCCGTCGCCCCCGCATGCCCCAGCAGGGGCGCCCAGACATCGCCCCGACGTTCCCGCCGCCAGGCCCACCAGGCGCCGGCGGCCAGCACGCCCAGGAACGCCGCGAGGACCGCGCCCCATGAGGGCAGCAAGGCGTGCAGCGTGGCCAGGTGGTAGCTCGCATAGGCCGCCGTGGCCGCGGTCAACGGCAACAGCCGCGGCTGCGCTCCGGACAGCCTCCCGTGCAGCCACCCCCGCCAGAAGAGCTCCTCCGCCGGCCCGTTCAGCAGCAGCATGAAGGCCACCACCCAGGTGTCGCGCCCCACGGTCACGCCCCAGCCGGCCATGGCGGCCGTGGCCCGCGCGGGGTCCAGCACCTTTGCGCCTGCGATCCAGAAGAAGAGCACCGTGCCGCCGCCCGCGAGGAGGCCCGTGAGCAGCCCTTCGCGCAGGCTGCCGGGGCGGCGCGGGACCAGGCCCAGCAGGCGGGCGTGGCCGGCCGGGCCGCGGCCCTCGCCCAGGGAGATCAGCAGGGGGAGCACCAGGCAGACGCCCAGGTGGTAGGACAGGAACGTGAGGCGCAGATCGTGCAGGGTGAGGATCACCGTGAGCGGCGCGCCGAGGAGGAGCAGCACCGGCAGACCGAGGTCCTGCAACCGCGGAGCCCGGCTCATCCTTGCAGGAGGTGGCGTGCCAGCAGCCCGAGCAGTCCGCAGGCCACGGCCACCAGCAGACTGCCGAACGTACCCGCCAAATAGTAGTCCGTGAAGTTCTTGTCCTTCAGCTCATCGAATCGCGCGATCGACTTGGCCGCGATCACGAAGCCGATCACGGCCCATTCTCCCACGAGGATCATGGCGATGATGAGCAGACGCTCCAGGACACCGACCAGGGCGCCGGCCCGTCCGGTTCCCGCATCGCGGGGAGCTCCCGGCAGGTCCCGAACCAGGCGGCGGACCAGCACTCGGCCGAGCGTGCTGCTGACGACCAGAAGCCATCCGACCACCACCCACCAGATCGTCACGGCCCAGGCGCTCCCGGTGATCATTTCGGCACCAGCCCTTCCGGCGCCGTCAGCAGACTCCGCAGCACGTCTTCGATCTCCAGGTACTCCTTGTAGTGCGCGGCCTTGAGCATCTTGCTCATCGTGGACTGGTCCAGCCCCATGAGCTCTGCGGCCGCCGTCTGGAGCTCCGCATGTCGACGATACGTGATAGCCGTGCGCTGTCGCTGGGTCCAGCCGTCCCTGATGACCTGCAAGGCGCGGACCACGCCATTCACCTCTCGGTCGGACCGCGCCCCCATTCCGCGGAACATGATCCAGCGGTGTTCCCGCTTGGCGTCATCCATGGCCTCCCGCGCACGGTGGAAACAGGAACCATCCATTTCCCAGGTGCGGTCCCGCAGGCTCGTCGACAGCTCCCCCACTCCCACGGTGAAGCGGAACTGCAGCAACCACGAGTTGGAGTCGAGTGTTGCCAGGACTTCCCACGCATCTCCCGGCGTGGACACCAGGGCCTGGATCTCGTCACCGCCGGATGACGAGAACGGTACGGCAAGGAGGTCCGACCGGAGCGAGTTGATCTCATCGAGGCGCTGACGTTGAACGATGAGTTCCCTCTCCCGGTCCCCGACGTTCCGCGATGCGATCTGATCGCCCAGGATCACGGCCCAGGAAGCTTGGCTTTGTGAGGCCATATTTTTCATATTGGCGACATTAAGCCATAGAGATCAGCACGTCAAGAGATATTGCCATGAAAAGCCATACGCGCAATCATGGCCGCCAGAGGCCATATCAGAGCCGGCCCGCCAGCGCCACGCCGCCCCAGCACGCCGCCAACCCCAGCCCCACGGACAGCCCCACGTTCAGCGCCGCCCGCAGCGCCGCGCCCTCGCGCAGCAGGATGAGGGTCTCGTAGCCGAAGGTGCTGAACGTGGTGAACGCCCCCAGGAAGCCCACCAGGAGCACGTAGCGGGCGTGCCCGCCCAGGGGCGTGCGCTCCAGCGCCAGCTCCGCCAGCAGCCCCAGCAGGAAGCAGCCGATCACGTTCACGCCCAGGGTGCCGCCGGGGAACGCGGCCGGCGAGAACCGCTGCAGGACCAGGGTCAGCCCCCAGCGCGCCAGGGCGCCCAGGCCGCCCGCGCAGGCCACCAGCAGGGCGCGGGTCACGCCGCCGCCGCCTTGGCCGGCACGCGGATCTGCAGGCACACGAAGAACCCCGCCAGCGCGATGGCGCCGGCCAGCAGGAACACCCACTCGTGCCCGTAGGTCTCCCACAGCCAGCCGGAGAGCACGGGCAGGCTCATGGCCACCACGTGGTCGATGGTGATGCCCGTGGCGATGGTGGGCGTGATGTCCGCCGGCGAGTCCGCGATCTTCTTCAGGTACGTGGTGCGCGCGATGCGCAGGGCGAAGAGGATGCTGTCCAGGATGTAGGCGCCGTAGAGCAGGCGCACGTCGTCCACGAAGGCGTAGACCAGGCAGATGCCCAGCAGCAGCAGCTCGTCCGCGGCCAGCACCACGCGCTCGCCCACCCAGTCGATCACGTCGCCCAGCAGGGGCCGGAACACCACGCCCAGGCACGCGGCGATGAAGTACAGCAGGGCGATGGTGCTCACCGGCACCCCGTGCAGGCTGACCAGCACCCAGCCGCCGAAGGCCAGGAAGATCTGCTTGCGCACGCCGAACAGCGCGCTGATGGCGTAGAAGATGCCGTACTTCCGCTTGAAGACCAGCCGCCGCGAACGCGCGCCCGTCTCCCCGCCCAGGTGCAGCCGCCAGTAGTGCCAGCCGGCCCAGGCGGCGCAGAGCGCTGCCAGTCCGTAGAAGAGATCGTAGCGGTCGCCGAAGGCGCGGGCCAGCAGCCACACCCCCGCCACCCCCACGATGGTGCCCAGGTTGCGCGCCCCGCCCAGCTGTCCCAGCCGCCGGCCCTCGTTGCCCTGCTTGGCCAGGGTCAGCCCGATGGGCCCCTCCACCGCGAAGATGATGTGGTCGCCCAGGCTCCACACCACGATGAAGACCACCAGCAGCACCGTGTCCCGCGCCAGCACGCCCAGGGACAGGGCGCCCACGGCGGTCAGCACCATGGCCAGGGCCGCCATGCGCGCCTCGCGCATGAAGGTGAGCAGCAGGGCGCTCACGCCGATGATCAGGAACCCCGGCAGCTCGCGCGGCAGCTCCAGCCAGCCGCGGGCGGCGGCGTCCAGGCCGTGGACGTCGGACAGGTAGTTGTTCAGCGTGCTCATGAAGATGCCGCTGGCCGCCCCGAAGAACAGGGTGGCCAGCAGCATGTGGCGGAAGTCGGGCCCGATGCGGGCCCAGTCGGCGCGGGACGGCAGGCGCATCAGTCGCGCTTCCCGTAGTTGGGCGCTTCCTTGGTGATGTGCACGTCGTGCGGATGGCTTTCGCGCAGGCCGGCGCCGGTGATGCGCACGAAGCGGGCGCGGCGCTGCAGCTCCGCGATGGTGGGCGTGCCGGCGTAGCCCATGCCGCTGCGCACGCCGCCCACGATCTGGTAGAGGATGTCGGCCAGCTTGCCCTTGTAGGCCACGCGGCCCTCGATGCCCTCGGGCACGAACTTCTCGGCGTCGGACACGTCGTCCTGGAAGTAGCGGTCCTTGCTGCCGCGCTCCATGGCGGCCACGCTGCCCATGCCGCGGTAGCTCTTGTAGACGCGGCCCTCGTACAGGATCTTCTCGCCCGGAGCCTCCTCGGTGCCGGCGAAGAGCGAGCCCACCATGACCGTGTCCGCGCCCACCGCCAGGGCCTTGACCACGTCGCCCGAGTACTTGATGCCGCCGTCGCTGACCACGGGCACGCCCGCCGGACGCGCCACCGCGGCCACGTCGATCACCGCGGAGACCTGGGGCACGCCCACGCCCGCCACCACGCGCGTGGTGCAGATGGAGCCGGGGCCGATGCCCACCTTCAGGGCGTCGGCGCCCGCGGCGATCAGCGCCTCCGCGGCCTCGCCCGTGGCGATGTTGCCCGCCATGACCTGCTGGTCCGGCCAGGCGTCCTTGATGCGCCGCACCATGTCGAGCACGTTGCGGGAGTGCCCGTGGGCCGTGTCCACCACCAGCAGATCCGCGCCGGCCTCCACCAGGGCCTCCGCCCGGTCCATGCTGCCCGCGCCCACGCCCACCGCCGCGCCGCAGATCAGGCGGCCCTGGGCGTCCTTGCTGGCGTTGGGGTAGTCGATGCGCTTCTGGATGTCCTTCACCGTGATCAGGCCGCAGAGGTCGCCGTTCTCATCCACCACCAGCAGCTTCTCGATGCGGTGCTCGTGCAGCTTCACCGCGGCCTCGTCCAGGGTGGTGCCCCGCGGCACGGTGACCAGGTTCCCGCTGGTCATGAGGCCGCGCACGGGCTGGGTCATGTCCTTCACGAAGCGCAGGTCGCGGTTGGTGAGGATGCCCACCAGGTGCTTGCCCTCGGTGATGGGCACGCCGCTGATGCGGTACTCGGCCATGAGCTCCAGCGCCGCGCTCACCGGCTTGTCCGGGTGCATGGTGATGGGGTCCGTGATCATGCCCGACTCGCTGCGCTTCACGCGCAGCACGTGCTCCGCCTGCTCCTTGGGCGTGAGGTTCTTGTGGATCACGCCCAGGCCGCCCTGGCGCGCCATGGCCATGGCCATGTCCGCCTCCGTGACCGTGTCCATGGCGGCGGACAGCAGCGGCACGTTGAGCTGGATGCCGCGGCTGAGGCGCGTGCGCACGTCGATGTCGGCCGGCGTCACCTCGGAGTGGCCGGGCACCATCAGGATGTCGTCGAAGGTCAGCGCCACGGGGAAACGGTCGCTCATGGGAAGCACCTCGGAGGTGGGTCATGCAAAAAGGCCCCGGCCGAGGCCGGGGCCGGGCTCAGGGCCGCAGCACGCCGATGAAGGGCAGGTTGCGGTACTTCTCGTCGTAGTCCAGACCGTAGCCGATGACGAACTCGTCCGGGATCTCGAAGCCCCGGTAGCTCACCGGCACCTCCTTCTCGCGGCGGCACGACTTGTCCAGCAGGGTGCAGATGCGCAGGCTGCGCGGGTTGCGCGTCTCCAGCACCTGCAGCAGGTGGGCCAGGGTCAGCCCGGTGTCCACGATGTCCTCCACGATGAGCACGTCGCGGTCCGTGATGTTGCACTTCAGATCCTTCTCGATCTTCACCACGCCCGTGCTCTCGGTGCCCCCGTGGTAGCTGCTGATGGCCATGAAGTCCACCTCGTGGTGGACGGTGATGGCGCGCGTCAGGTCCGCCAGGAACACGAACCCGCCCTTGAGGATGTTCACCAGCACGGGCGTCCGGTCCACGTAGTCGCGGCTGATCTCCGACCCCATCTGCTGCACGCGGCGGCCGATCTCGTCCGAGCCGATGAGCACGCGCTCGATCAAAGGATCGCGGGACACGAAGTCCTGGTCGTCGTACGTCATGGGGCCTCCTGCGCGGCCGCCGGCCCGAAGGCCTGCCGCTCGCGGATGATGGCGTGGATCTTGGCGGCGATCATGTCGATGGCCACGGCGTTGTGGCCGCCCTTGGGGATGATCAGGTGGGCGTAGCGCTTGGAGGGGTTCACGAACTGCTGGTGCATGGGCCGCACCACGTTGCGGTACTGGTCGATGACCGACTCCAGGGTGCGCCCGCGCTCGGCGATGTCGCGCTGCAGGCGGCGGATGAAACGCTCGTCCGCGTCCACCCCCACGTAGAGCCGGATGTCCATGAGCTCGCGCAGGGCCGCCGACTCCAGCACCAGGATCCCCTCCACGAAGACGATGTCGGCCGGCTCCACCAGCCGCGTGGCCTGCGTGCGGGCGTGCACCGTGTAGTCGTACACGGGCACCTCCACCGCCTCGCCCAGCTTCAGCCGCCGGATGTGCTCCACCAGCAGCTCCGTCTCGAAGGCGCTCGGGTGATCGTAGTTGATCTTGGCCCGGTCCTTCAGGGACAGATGGGAGTTGTCGCGATAGTAGGAATCGTGATGGATGATCTGCACCGTCTTGCCGGGCGCCGCTTCCTGGACTCGCAAGGCCACGGTGGTCTTGCCGGAACCGGTGCCCCCGGCGATGCCGATGATCACGGGCGGCTGAGGGTTGTGAGCGTCGGTGTTCATGGGCGCGAAAGATACCACACTGCGGGGCGGAGTCAATCGGACCGGGGCGGGAATTCCTGTGGCGGGCGTGACTTCCCTGGGCGAGTATGGGTCCAACCGCTCGACCAGACCTCGGATCCTCTCGATCCGAGCCCCGCAACGATCCCGCATCGGGGGGGATCGCAGACCAGGAGGGGGCCCATGGGCTTCTTCGACTTTCTGAAAGACGCCGGCCAGGATCTGAGCGCCGAGCAGGCCCGCATCGACGAGGAGAAGGCCGAGAAGGCCAAGGCGCTGGCCCTGAAGGGCCAGATCGAGCTGCTGGGCCTGAAGGTGGACGGCCTGGACGTGGGCTTCGACGACGGCGTGGCCACCGTCTCCGGCACCGTGCCCGACCAGCAGGAGGCCGAGAAGGTGGTGCTGGTGCTGGGCAACATCCAGGGCGTGGCCCGCGTGGACGACCGCCTGGAGGTGAAGGCCCCCGCCCCCGCGGCGGTGCTGTACACCGTGAAGTCCGGCGACACCCTGGGCGCCATCGCCAAGGCCCACTACGGCAGCGCGTCCAAGTATCCGGTGATCTTCGAGGCCAACACGCCCATGCTCAAGGATCCCAACAAGATCTATCCGGGCCAGGTGCTGCGGATCCCGGCCCTGGACTGACCCGCGTCCCACCGCTGGAAACGCGACCGGCCCCCTCCGTGGAGGGGGCCGGCGTCGTTCCGGAGGCGAGCCAGGCTACATCTGGTTCATCAGGGCCGTGAACTTCTCCACCGCGCCCTTGAGCATGGGGTTGTCCTGATGCTGCTGCATCATGGCCATGATCTTGGGCATGGCGCCCTGCAGGCCCTCGCTGGCGGCCTTGAACTTGGACACGGTCTCCTCCATCCCCTTGGGCGGGTTGGTGTCCCAGTCCGGATGCTTCTGCGCGAACTCCTGCATCTTGGGCATGACCTTCTCGATCTGACCGGTCAGCAGGCCCAGGGCCCCCGCCACCGCGTCGGGCGTGTCGGCCGAGTTCATGGTGCTGGTGAAGGCCTCCATGGCCTTGGTCAGGGTGGTCAGCAGGGTCTTCTCTTCCACGTTCTTGGCGCCGCCGCAGCCGGCGACGACGATCGCCGCGAGCAGCACGGCGGCCATCAGCTTGGTCTTCATGTTCCCCTCCTCCGGGATGCGCATGGATCTCCTTGGCGAGACGGACCGCCTCCCCCCCGGGGAAGCGGTCCCGCCCCATATGACACGGCGGGCGTCTCCGAGTCACGCGGAAAGTGCCCGGCCCGCTCAGCGCAGCAGGACCAGGCGGCGCACGGCGGTGCGGTCTCCCGCCCGCAGCCGCGCGAAGTACACGCCCGAGGGCCGACCGCTCGCCCGCCACGCCACGCGGTGGGGGCCGGCGGGCAGCACGGCGTCCACCAGCACGGCCACGCGGCGGCCGGCGGCGTCGTGGATCGCGAGGCTCGCGGGGCCCTCCGCCGCCAGTTCGAAGGCCAGCTCCGTGGCGGGGTTGAAGGGGTTGGGCCTGGGAGGCGCCAGGGCGAAGCGGCGTGGGACCGTCGGCGCGCCGCTGGCCGGATCGGTCACCTCGATGTAGGCCTCGCGGGTCTTCACGTCGCCGCCGCAGGGGTTGCCCACCGCCAGGCTCACGGTGTAGAGGCCGGGCGCCGCGTAGACGTGGGTGGGGTTCGGCTCATCGGCGTGTCCGCCGTCGCCGAAGTCCCACTGCCAGCCGTCGACGCCGCCGCCGCTGGCGTCCGTGAAGTCCACGCTCAGGGGATAGTCGCCGCTCAGGGGGCCGGCGGTGAAGTCGGCCGTGGGCAGGGGATCCACGGTGATGAGGTCCGGCAGGGCGAGGGTGTCCGTGCCGTACGGGCCGGTCACGGTCAGGGTCACGGTGTAGGTGCCGGGCTGGTGATAGATGTGCAGGGGGTTGGGGATGGTCTCGGGGGGCGAGCCGTCGCCGTAGTCCCACTGCCACTGGGTGATCAGGCCGCCGGAGAGATCCGTGAATCCCACCGTCAGGGGTTGGCAGCCGCCCACGGTGGAAGCGGCGAAGAGGGCCGCGGGAGTGACCGCCGCCAGAACCGCCGCGCGGGCGTTGACCAGGCCGTGGCCTGACCAGCGGTCCCAGCCCGGCGTGGATTCCACGCTGACCACGTCGGTGCAGGTCCGGCGCAGGATGTCGCGCACCTGCTGGGGCGGCAGGGCGGGATGGGCCGACAGGACCAGGGCGCACACGCCGGCCACGAAGGGCGCGGAGCAGGAGGTGCCGTTGAAGAAGGGCTCCACGTCGCCGGCGCGGTAGCCGGCGGCGCCGGTGATGTCCGTGGTGGGCAGCATGGTGGGCGCGAGCAGGTCCAGGGCGTCGGGCGCGTCCATGCCCGGCGAGCCGAAGTTGGAGCCCCACCAGCGCTCGCCGTCGCAGGTGTAGCCGTTCACGTCGGGGAGCACGCCGTAGGCCAGGTCGGCGGGATCGGCGCTGCTGCGCTTGCGCTCGCCGCAGGGCGAGGCGGCCCCCACGGCGATCACGTCGGGATGATTGGCCGGATAATCCAGCACGGGCATGTTGTCGTTGCCCGCGGCCGCCACCAGCACCACGCCCGCGTTGGCGGCGTAGGCCAGAGCGGGGTCCAGCAGGGGATCGCTCATGATGCCCGGCGTGCTGAAGCTCATGCTGATCACAGCCGCGCCGGCGTTCACGGCGTGGTAGACCGCCTGCGCCACGTACGACAGGTAGAGGTTGCCGGCGCTGTCGCCCACCTTCAGGGGCAGGATGGGACAGCCGCCCGCCACGCCCACGGCGCCGGTGGCGTTGTCGGCGACGGCGGCCGCCACGCCCGCGCAGCAGGTGCCGTGGCCGGCCACGCCGGGGATGTCGTCGGCGGGGTTGGCGTCGTTGTCGCCGAAGTCGTAGCCGGGGAGCTGCCAGAGGTCCGCGTGCGTCGGATCCACGCCCGAGTCCAGGATGGCGATGATCACGCTGCCGGCGCCGTAGGCCGCCGGGAAGTCCCAGGCCAGGTCCGTGTCGGCGTCGAAGCCGGGCTGGCCCACGGGGGCCAGGGTGTGGTCGTAGCTCACGTACCAGTCGTAGGCGGGCAGCTGGGCGGTGTTCCGGTGGCCCCAATTGGCGGCGAAGAACGGATCGTTGGGCGTGACGGCCGGGTAGACGCGGCGGTCCGGCACGGCGAACTCCACGGCCGGATCCGCGGTCAGCAGGGCGCAGGCGGCGGGGATGTCGGCGGACGCGGGCAGGCGCAGCAGGAGCACGCGCTCCGCGTCGGCGGAGGCGGCCGTGTCGCGCAGCCGTTCGTGCAGCCGGACCACGGCCCGCACCTCGAGGCGCGCCGCGAGCCGGGCCAGGCCCATGCGGGCGGCCAACGCTTCCGGGCCGCGCTCCCCACGGGGCTCCCATGCCGCCACATCCAGCGCCGCCGCCGCTTCCGGCGTCAGGCGGATCACCACGCGCCCGGGGGCGTACGCGGACAGCGCGACGGCGGATGCGTGCGGGCCGGCCTGGACGGATGCGAAGCGGCGTTCCGCGGCGACGGTCCGCGGCAGCGCCAGGAGGATCACGGCGATGAGCAGGACGAGGATTCCGGGGCGGGTTCTCATGGCTTCCCCCTCAGCTGGAGACGGGCGGGCGGCTGCGGGGGTGCGGGGACTCCCGCACCAAGACCCTAACACCAATGAACAGATGATTTCAACTGGCCGGATGCCTCCGGCCTTGGCAAGCGCCGCTTCCCCGCCCTAGTGTTGCCCGGAATCGCGCGCCACCATCCGGAGGATCCCCCAGCCTGGAGACGCCATGCATCTCGCCAATCTCGTGTCCGTGTTCGGCATCGTGGTCATCCTGGCCCTGGCCTGGCTCACCGGTGGAGCCAAGCGACGCTTCCCCTGGCGCGTGGCGGGCTGGGGCCTGGGCCTGCAGTTCCTGTTCGCCCTGCTGCTGCTGCGCACGCGCGGCGGCGAGGCGGTCTTCGCCGGGGCGCGGGTGGCGGTGGCGCGCATCCTGGGCTTCACCGACGCGGGCACGGCCTTCCTCTTCGGCAACCTCTTCCGCGCCGACGCCGGGCTGGTGCAGTACGTCACGCCGGGCGCCGAGGGCGGCTACGTGCAGGTGACCAACGCGGCCACGGGCGAGCTCATGCCCCTGGGCACCATCTTCGCCATCCACATCCTGCCCACGGTGATCTTCTTCTCCAGCCTCATGGCCATCCTCTACCACCTGGGGGTGATGCAGCGGCTGATCCGCGGCATCGCCTGGATCATGCAGCGCACCATGGGCACCAGCGGCTCGGAGACGCTGAGCTGCGCGGCCAACATCTTCGTGGGGCAGACCGAGGCGCCGCTGGTGGTGCGGCCGTTCATCAAGACCATGACCACCAGCGAGATCATGGCGGTCATGGTGGGCGGGTTCGCCACGGTGGCCGGCGGCGTGATGGCGGCGTACGTGCGGTTCGGGGTGGATCCGGGGCACCTGCTGGCGGCGTCGGTCATGTCGGCGCCGGCGGCGCTGGTGGTGGCCAAGATCATGCTGCCGGAGACGGAGGTCTCCGATACGGCGGGGGGCGTGCGGCTGGACGTACCCAAGGAGTACGCCAACCTCATCGACGCGGCCGCGGGCGGCGCGGGCGTGGGGCTCAAGTTGGCGGCCAACATCGGCGCCATGCTGCTGGCCTTCGTGGCGCTGGTGGCCATGGTCAACGCGGGTCTGGGGCTGGCGGGGCTCACGCTGGAGCAGATCTTCGGCTGGGTCTTCGCCCCGGTGGCCTGGGCCATGGGCGTGCCCTGGCGCGAGGCGCCGGTCTTCGGCAACCTGCTGGGCACCAAGATCGCCGTGAACGAGTTCCTGGCCTACATCGCCCTGCAGGACGCCGTGGCGGCGGGGAGCCTGTCGCCGCGGAGCGTGGTCATCGGCACGTACGCGCTGTGCGGGTTCGCCAACTTCTCCAGCATCGCGATCCAGATCGGCGGCATCGGCGGCATCGCGCCGGAACGGCGCAGCGACGTGGCCAAGCTGGGCCTGAAGGCCATGTTCGGCGGCGCGCTGGCCAGCTGGCTCACGGCGACGATCGCCGGGATTCTTACCATGTGATTCTTTTTCTCTGATTTCGTGCTCAACCGGACGGCTGAACGGTCGATATCACCCGCACGCATTGCTCGGGGGTATCGTTCTCAAGACCGACCGGAGGGATCGTCCATGCTCTCGTTCCAGGAGTTGCTCGCCTCAGGCCGCCACCTGGGCGTCCACCCGGACGCCATGATCTCCCTGCTGAAGGTGATGGAGGACCCGCTGGTGGGCGCGGACGCGCTGCTGCCCATCGTGGAGGCCGACGCCGGGCTCACCGCCGGGCTGCTGAAGCTCTGCAACTCCTCCGCCTACGGCAGCCGCCGCGAGGTGGGCAGCGCCCAGGACGCCCTGGTCCTGCTGGGCAACCGCGCCTTCGCGCGCCTGGCGTTCCTGGCCAGCGTGGACCGCATGGTCCAACGCGATCTGCGGGCCTATCGCCTGACCGGCGACGAGATCCGCGCCCACGGTCTGGCGGTGGGCGTGGCGGCCGCCAAGCTTGCCGAGCGCACGGGTCTGCAGGAGAGCAAGCTGCTGGCCTTCACCGCGGGCATCCTCCACGACTGCGGCAAGATCCTGCTGGATCCCCACCTGCAGGGCCGTATCCCGGACGAGGCGCGGGGCTCCCGCGGCCGCGTGGACCCGGCCCTGGAGATCGCCTTCACGGGCTACGACCACGGCAAGGCCGGCGCGGGGCTGCTGTCCACCTGGGGCCTGCCCCAGTGCGTGGTGCAGGCCATCCGCTGCCACCATCGGCCGGATGTGGCGGGGACCTACCGCTCGCTGGCGGGGGTGCTCTGGGCCGCGGACACGGTGGTGCACCTGGCCGCCGACGGCGCCGTGCTGGACGCCCGGGATCCGGACTCGCCGTACCGCCTGTTCCTGGAGCAGGGGCTGGAGCCCGCGCTGATCCAGGAGATGATCGACGGCCTGCCCGCGGACCAGCAGGAGCTCGCGGCCCTGGCCGCCACCTGCTAGCTAGAGCCGCGCCACGCCCAGCCAGGCCGCGTGCATGGCGGCCACCATCACCATGTACACGGTGCGGGCGCGCTCCGGCGACGTGCGCGGCAGGCTGTAGTGCAGGCTCGTGGTGGGGCACACCCCCACGCAGTCTCCGCAGAGGGTGCAGCTCTCGGCGGGCACGCGGCGGGCCACGTCCTCATGGCTGAGAGCGTCGTAGCGGCAGACGGGAGTGCAGGCGCCGCAGTCGGTGCAGCTCGGCGCGATGCGGATCCGCCACGGCGACAGCTTGCCCAGGCGCGTGGCCACCCAACCCATCGGACAGAACGTGGTGCAGTGGGTCATCTGGCCCGTGCGCCGCGACCACAGCACCATGAGCCCCACCCCGATCAGACCGAAGCCCGCCGCCAGCCAGGCCGCCGTCACGCCGCCCACGCCCAGCCGCCCCAGCAGGAACGCCGTGCCGAAGACCAGCACCAGGATGCCCAGCCGCGCGCGGCTGCGCCAGAAGGGCAGGCCCACGGGGCGCTTGCGGGCGCGGGCGAAGCGGTCGTCCCAGGCGCCGATGTAGCACAGCCAGCTGCACCAGCCCGGCCCCACCAGCAGCACGGAGCTGGTGAAGAGGATCGCCATGAACAGCCCGCCGCCGCGGTACAGAGGGCCCGCGGCGATGAGCGCCGGCACCGGCAGGTGCAGCTTGCCGGTCATCAGCAGCTTCTCCAGGCCGGCCAGGCCCAGCAGGAGCTGGGTGAAGAACACGATGGAGAACGCCAGCCACACCTTGGGCCGCAGCTTGCGGATCCAGCGCGGGTCCTGGAGGCGGTCGGCCAGCCAGCCGGCGTAGAAGGCCAGGGCCGCGGCCTCCCACCAGCCGCCCGCGGGCACGAAGCGCTCCAGCAGCAGGCCCGCCGGATCCATGGCGAGCTGCACCGGCACCATCAGGCCCGCGGCGAGGAGGAAGGCGCCCAGGCCCGCGCCCCAAGGGTCGCGCTGCGGCAGGCGCGCGCGACGGCCGCGCAGGTGCAGGGGCAGGCCGGCCACCGCGGTGAAGAGCGCCACGCCGCCCAGGATGCCCGCCAGCCGCGCCCACGGCAGGCCGATCATGCGCCGGATCTCCACCAGGCGCGTCAGGGTGAGCACCCACTCCAGGGCGCCGGCCAGCAGGACGGCCTGCACGGCCAGGTCCGCCCAGCGGCGGCGGATCAGCAGGGCGAAGGGCAGGGTGAGCCAGAGGCCGATGAGGCCCGTCTCCCCGGCGCGCGAGTGGTGCGCGGCCAGGAGCAGGCAGGCCAGGACGGTGGGGACGTATCTCATGCCGACTCGCTTCCGCGGGGGTCGATCGCAAATATCTACCACCAAGTACATATCTAGCCGAACACCTGTCAACCTCTAGGCGAGGTTTCCGCTCGTGTTCCGCAACGCCCCGCCGTGTGCTACCTTGCGGACCCATCGACAGGAGGAGCCATGCCCCGCGTCCGACTCACGCCCCGCCCCCGCTACCCCCATGCCGTGGACCTGGCCGTGCGCACCACGGACCTCAACTACGGCGGCCACCTGGGCAACGACCGCCTGCTCAGCCTGCTGCACGAGGCGAGGGTGGCGTTCCTGGCGTCGGAGGGCTGGAGCGAGCTGGACGTGGGCGGCCGCTCGGTGATCATGGCCGATGCCGCGCTGATGTACCGCGGCGAGGCCTTCGCCGGCGACGTGCTGCGCCTGGAGACCGCCCCCGCGGAGGTGGAGCGCTCCGGCGTGCGCCTCTGCCACCGGGTGACCCGGCCCGCCGACGGCGCGCTCATCGCCCTGGCGGAGACCGGGCTGGCGGGCTTCGACTACCAGGCCCGCCGCGTTGCCCCTTGGCCCGACGCCGTGCGCGCCCGCCTGGAGGCCCTGGCCGCGGAGGCCGACGCGTGAGCCGCCCGGACCTGGAGATCCTCTCCCCGCAGAACGACCGCGTGAAGGCCCTGGTGCGCCTGCGCGACGACCGCGGCGCCCGCACCGAGGCCGGCGCCATGCTCCTGGAAGAGCCGCGCCTGATCCGCCGCGCGCTGGACGCGGGGCACCCGCTGAGCGAAGCGTGGCACTGCCCGGAGCTGCCGGACGACGAAGCCGCCGCCCTGGCCCGGGACCTACGCGCCGCCGGCGTGCCCATGGTCCGCGCCGGCCTGCACGTGATGGAGAAGCTGGCCTACCGCCGCAAGCCGGCGCCTCTGCTGGCGGTGGCGGCGCTGCCCCGCACGGACCTGGACGGTCTGGACGCGCGCC